>Ga0206103_100051_pt1 | contig 126586 bp, 122 predicted proteins | sample 1B5Ametagenome_FD_148638 | JGI IMG/M metagenome (GOLD analysis project Ga0206103, IMG submission 148638) | Enriched microbial communities from leaf-cutter ant dump, University of Wisconsin, Madison, United States - 1B5A | ecosystem: Environmental > Terrestrial > Nest > Insects nest > Nest dump... | reverse complement strand
GCTCACCAGCGCTGTTGGAGGCGCTGGTGTCCACCTCGAGCTCACCCGTCAGGGCATCGAGGTCGATCCATTCCGGAAGATCGTCGTCAGTCCCCCACAGCACATTGCCGATGGCATTGCCGGCCGAAGGCTGGATCTTTAATTCATCTCCCTTATCAACCGTATAGCTGTTCTGCGGCACGGATGCCGTCAGCGCCGGCAGGATCTCGAGCTCGAGCTGCGCCGTGGCGACAACATTGTCATCACCGTCCTTGACCACGATCGTCGGTGACCACGTCCCTTCCGCCGCTCCAGGCCAGGATACTGCCCCGGAGCCGTAAGCCGAACCCGTTGGCACCCAGCTGGCGCCGGCAAGTCCTTCAAGCGATACGGTGTGAGACGCGTCGGTACCGCTGATGGTCACCGGCACGGACAGGTCCCCATATTGCCGGCCCTTGGCGCTGCCTTCGATCAGCGCCGTTTCGTCGATGGTGATGGAAATGCCGGTGTTACCACCCCCATCCGGAGGCAAGACTTCTCCGCCTGAGAACAGGATCGGCGCTCGCAGATTTAAGCGATACCAGTCATCGGCATGCGCAGATCCGGTCAAAGCCAACATCAGCGTCAGGGTTGCCACACCGGTCATGAAACGCATCGCAAACTCCATCCGTTCGATATCAATCCTTGAACCAATGAAGATCATCGAATAGACAGATAAATGCAATGCCTGTCCTATGACACCATCCTCTCCCGAAAATCGTAACGAAGGTAGGCAATATCATCTGAAATTTGAAAAAAAAACGAAACAAAAATTTTGTTCCCAGATATTTTACATCATCAAAATTACACACAATGAAGAAAACGAACCAATGGGCTAAAAAGACAGATAGATTAAAATAGCTGCAATCACATTAACTTAATCATATCCATTATTGGTTTAAGACTGTAGCTTAATGACTGATGTTACATAAAAAGCAAAAACGGGAAACTGTAAGATGGTACTGAAAGATTTGCGACGAAGGACGTAATCAACTTTACCGTGAGTGGTGAAGTGTATCCTTGTGTCCATTTCAATAGGTGTCATCCATGAGTACACTCAAAGCCGCATTGGCTAACATTATTTCTGAGGCATTTCTCTCTTGCGACTTTAATGCTGAGAACCTGGTCGTCCAGGATGCCCGGAGTGATTCCGGGTTCGACTATCAAACAGCTCATGCTTTGCAGGCTGGATCTACAGCAGAACTCCTGGCGACACGAGTGGTGGAAAAACTGCGTGCCCATCCATTTATTGCCGCAGCCGAGGTCACCGGCAAAGGGTTTGTGAACATCCTTCTCTCAGATGACGCCCTTCTTCATGATTGGAAGGCCGTGGCATTACCACATCAACGAATCATGGTTGATTTTGGCGGGCCTAATATCGCCAAGCCCTTGCATGTTGGCCACCTACGGTCTCTAACAATCGGAGAGAGCCTCAGGAGAATATTGATTGAGGTCGGGCATGACGTACTCTCAGATGTGCATTTCGGAGATTGGGGGCTGCCTATGGGACAGATTGTTTCCTATCTCCTACGGACGACTCCAATAGAGAAAGACGTGGTGGCATACGTCAATTCAATGACAGATGAAGAGTTTTCTTCTCTTTATGCCGCATCTGCTAAGGTATGTGCAGAAAGTGACGATGCAACTTCTGAAGCCAAGGCAGCAACGACGGCACTTCAGATGAGAGATGCCCGGCATGTAGAAATATGGAAGGCATTGCAAATGCGTTCAATGCCGCCCATTCACGCCGTATTCTCTTTATTTGATGCGCATTTTGATCTCGAGCTGGGTGAGTCGGATGCTGACGTAGAACAATTGGAGGCACATTGTCTTGCAGCCGATATCGCGCGTCTCGATGGGAACACTTCCCTGATTGATGTCGCACGCCCAGAAGATGGAAAACGGCCCCTCCCTCCTCTAATCCTGAAAAAATCAGATGGTGCCTACACCTATGGCGCAACTGATCTGGCGACTGCCATTGAACGGTTCGATGAAATGGGGATTGAGAGAACGATTTATGTTGTGGATATGCGGCAAGCAGATCATTTTGAACGTTTGCAACGGGCGGCTATCCAGTTGAGGATCGCCGAATCCAGCTTGTTCCACTGTGGGTTTGGCACGGTAAATGACATTGATGGCCGGCCTCTGCGGACACGGGCTGGTAGCGCACCACGACTTTTAGATCTGGTTGATGATGCTGTAGCAATTGTAAGCGAAAGATCTCCTGATTTGTCATCCGAGGATCATATAGCCATTGCCATCGGAGGACTGAAATTTGCAGATCTTATGAGTCCAAGATCAAATGGTTATGTTTTCCAACCAGAAGAAGCTATGGCCATAGATGGCGATAGTGGCCCTTACGTGCAATATGCCTGTGTTCGGGCTCGTTCGGTTCTGGCTCGGTTCAATACGATGTCTCCACAACCTCCTACGGCTCTTTCCGCGGCGGGTCGAGCGTTAATGCTTGAAATTTGTCGTCTGGAAGATGCAATAAAAATTGCCGCCCGGGATTTGGAACCCTGCAAGATCGCTCAGCAGGCTCTTGCCATTGCCAAGGCGTTCAATCGTTTCTATGCGGAGGCACCTATCTTTGGTTCCCCAGATGAAAGTATGCGTCGCATGATCTGCGAATCGGCCGTTAAAAGCCTGGAGCGGTCAACTTTCCTTTTGGGGATCAAGATACCAAACCGTATGTGATGGCTTCTTTCCAACTTGAGGAATGCATATCCGGGAGTGACAATAGGCTGGACAGATTCGAGAGGTTTGAGCCATGCCGCTGTTACTGAAATATTCCGTGATGAATGCCGGCAAAAGTACTCATCTGCTTCAAACCCGGCATTCATACATTCAACACCACGGACGTGTCCTGGTTTTCACCAGCTCTGTTGATGATCGAAATGGGATCGGTCGTGTGACTTCCCGTCTCGGTATTTATGCCGATGCTATCGCGTTGCGTGAAAACGATGATCTCTACGCGATCGTTCTTGCAGACGTAAAGAAAGCTTCTTTGTCTGCCGTTCTTATGGATGAGGTTCAATTCATGACCTCTGAGCATGTCCATCAAGCTGCTCGTGTCGTAGATGACTTGGGCATTCCAGTTACAGCATATGGCTTAAAGAACAATGTTTTTGGCACCCTGTTTTCGGATTCAATGGCCACCATGCTGGCTATTGCAGACGAAATCGAGGAAATTCGGACGACCTGCCATTGTGGCGCCAAGGCGAATATGATCTTACGTTACCGCCCCGATGGAAGCGTGGAAAAAAGTGGCAATATCGTTGAGGTGGGTGGAAACGACCGCTATGTCTCTGTTTGCCGGAGACATTGGCACGAGGGAGATATCGGCCCTGGCTGCCGCGCGGCTCTCATTGGCAAGAACAACGCGGCAGCTTGATCACGAGATATATCAGGGCTTCGGCGTTACAGACTGTAACGCCTCTTTGACACGTGAGATGACCGGACCGACATCGGAGTCGGCTGCCAGATCACCGATAACACGGTTGCGTCCCTTTTCTTTAGCCTGGTAAAGACTTTTGTCTGCCCGGGAGAGCAATTGTTCCTTACTCTCTCCTGATTGCAAACCAGCGACACCGAATGATGCCGAGATGTTGCCGATGATGGTTTTGGAATCCTTACGAACCAAGGGGATACGCGCCAACTCTCGACGAATCTCATCCATAATAGGCATTGCATCCATGCTGGCGATACCAGGTAGGATGATGACGAATTCTTCACCGCCATAACGGCATACAGTTCCGAGCCCTTCTACACGAGCATGGAGCAATTTTCCGATATTGCGGAGAGCGGCGTCACCTGTAGGATGCCCCCACTTATCATTGAATGCCTTGAAGTGATCGACGTCAGCCATGACCAGAGAGAGAGCCGAGCCAGTTGAGATAGCCTTTTTCCATTCTTCATCGAAAACACGTTCGAACATGCGTCGATTACCAACTCCTGTAAGTTGGTCTGTCAGGGCATCCTGCTGAACTTCTTCTATTTTCTGGCGGAGATCTTGAATTTCGACCACCATTTTCTTCAGTAATCCTGAAGAAGTAACCGATTTCCTCTGCATTGCACGAGAAGCGGTGGCGATCTGGCTTACTGCAGCGATGATTTTGTTGGGGTCGGAAGTGCCATTCAGGAGGTCACTCAGAGTAGACATAGCTTCTCCAAATGCATCGTGATCTTTGGCGACCGTCTGCGTGATGCCGCGAATATGCTCCATGCTGACACTGAGTTTATTACCAACCTCCAACATGGTTGACGCCATTTTCTGAGGGGCAACATGCTTGATATGAAGTCCTTCCAGGACGTCATTGTGATTAAGCCGGCCAGCCTTTTCAGCGACATGGAAATCATGGACAAGAGCTTTGTTTTCGCCTTCGATCGCGCGATAAAACAGCTCATAATGCTCGGGTGTCGGGTCAATCTTGAATTCCGACAACCGTTTCCACGTTGCTTGTCCGATGGCTTCTTTGTTCTGTGGCATTTCTCTCTCTTGTTTTCGGCGAGTTTACGCCGATCTTCATTCCCCATTAACAGGGTTATCGTGTGTATTGGGAAGAAGAGAGTTTCACCATGGTTATGGGAAGATGAATTCGAACCGATTCTAACGATTAAAAAATGTAAAATCGGTTCGGGGAACTTAAAGGTGGGATACTGGTTTTTGAGTATCCTGGGTAAGCTGCATATGGTGCAAGCCCGCATTGACCAGGGATGGGATAAGCTGTCTCAGGACGGTTCTCTCATCACCTGCGGGATAGGGGTTCCCTTTCCACTCGTCGCCAGCATAGCGATCTTCTTCAACACCATGTACCAAAAAAGGACTACTTCCATTCTTTTCAGCAATTACATCAAAGACAGCACTTTCAAAAGCTCGAGCAAAGAGCTCATGCCGACGCTTCCAATACTCACCGGTTTTTCCACAGAGTTTGGCTGCTTCCTTGATGAAATTCGATGGTCGTCTCCCGAGCTCTAATCCTTCAACATTCAATGACAGCATTTCCAAGCGTGCAGACAATGCCAGCATGTCTTTATGAACAGCAGCATCATGTGTATTAAGTTTTCTCAGATAGGTTCTGCTCGGCCTTTGCTTGGACATTTCGATTGCCCTATATGAAGCAGACAATTCTTTCCTTGCCTGTATTTTTTCCAGCTTATCACGAAGGATTTCGATTTCTTCATCCCTGGTATTTTTTCTGGAAATCATATTTCTTACGGTGTCATACCATAACGTTCTAATGGGCTCAGGGCAGAAGTTGTAATGCTGGAATGCCGAGGCGTAGGTCGTGCTTCCCTTGTTACGACCTTCCAGGAGTATTTCTCCCATAACATCATCGAATCCATGAGCCCATTCATGAGCCAGGCTGCCGGCTCCGCGTTCGCGTGTGATATTGAATAGGCGCATATGAGGTTCGTAATGAGCAGAGGCGTTACCTTTTCCTCTTGCTCCAAAAGCAGCACCAAGCCGGCCGTACAAGGAAATGGCCTCATCCTCAACATCTAGAACAAAGGCCAGATCCTTGAGGGAGTCATAGGCATGATTAACGATAGCCTGGCGTTCGACGTCTGGAAGAGATTCTCCAAACTGAATTCCCCGGAACCCAAAACAACTCAAGAACTCTTCGGGAGAGATGTTTCGTCCCTGCCGATGATCAGGCATCCCATCCCGATCCCCAGGCATCCCCTGAGGGCGCCGCGGCGGCTCAGCTGGAGATTTGCGTTTCTCCGCTTTCTTCTCCCGCCATAGCTTCTCAAGCATTGCGTCGAGCTCGTCCTCGTTGGCAGCACCTGAAACAATAACCTGTTTGCCTCGTATGGCGTAAAAGGTATGGTCTCGTGCGTATCCGTAACGAAGTCCACGCTTCCATACCGGAACATTTGATGGTTCAGGAAACCCTTCACTCAGCATCTTGCGGGCTTTGCTGATGTCGCGGTCGGAAATATCAAATGGAGCCGTACGATTTCCGCTTTGAATGGTTCGAATCATCGCAATCATTTCTGGATCACGGTATCCGCCGGCGGACCAATTAAGGGAGTCATATATTCCCCATGACGTCCTCTTTGCCTGATCCTCACTCTCCCAACCTTCGGCAAGAATGCGGATGGAATTAAGCATTTTCATATAATTCAACCGAATTTGCATGCCGGTCATATCGGCATGTGTGGTGTGATTCATATAAGGAAGCCGCGGCATCCGATCCCGAAGTATTTTTGTGAGGGCAACAAGGATAGGTGGGCGTCCAGCAGCGATCATTCCCTTATAATCAGGGAGAGGCCACACATTATCTTTTGTAACCAAACCAGCGGCTTCGGTATCTGAGAGGCCATCCAGATCGGAGGGTCTCAAACCTTTCCCAAATTCATGCTTTCTGGCTCCCAGCATGATTTCCCCGGCGTCGTCAATTTTACGACTCATCGTCTTCTCCCTGGAAAAACTTCGACACAGGAGAAAGCGGTCTCCTCCAGGCCGGATCGAAGAATGGCGATAGTTCTAGCCGATGCGTGATCTTCCGCCCGAACTTCCACGACCATTGGTTCCTCGTCAGAAGCAGGACGTAGGTGGACGACATAAGAATCGAGCAACAAAGGGCTTTTGTCATCAATATCGATCATGGCCTCATGATCGTCTTTTGCTACGCAATCGACAATAAGTGGCTATCTGATTCTCGAGCCTGGGAAGGGATGCGTCTAAAGCCGCGACACACATCAAACAGCGTCGCTTGCACAAGAGGTGCGCCACAAGGCTTCGCATCAATTGCTGGTCACGCCTCCTTCCTGAGCATGAGCCATGACCAGAACCCCAACGATAAACGGAGCAGGGGATACTTGCTTCTGGATCGGCCTCGGCCGGCGGAATGCCTGTGGAGACTCCTCTGCCGGGTTGGATGCCAGCCAGGCACCCGGACGGGAGCGAGTCGATAAAGCAGGAAGCTATCCGAACCAGACAGGACTTACAGAACGCCCCTCAAATCACACGCGTGGAAAACCCGCTGGCGGGGTCGCAGCATCAGCTGTGGCTAGTCATGGTCTGCTGAAGCGTGAAGCGACAGTGAAATCAACCCCAAATGTCGGATAACCCGAAGGCATCAAAATCCAAACTTAATAGCAGGTCTCAAGCAGCTAGGGCATATGCGGTGCCTATAGTTACCAGCAACTCTGGCTTGGATGGATTGATTTCTATTTTTTGTCTGAGCCGGTAGATGTGAGTTTCTACTGTATGGGTCGAAACTCTTTCATTGTACCCCCATACTTCCTTGAGGAAGGTTTTACGATCCACAGGCCCATCAGTATTAATCAATTTCTGAAGGATATCGCATTCTCTTTTGGTGAGAGAAATATAATTTCCATCTGCCGTCTTGAGCCGTTTTTCTGCCGGGTAAAAATGATAACGTCCGATATTATGACAGGGATTAACCGAGCGCTGCCAGGTATGTAAATAGCTATCAATTATTCCATTCAGCACCGGAATTGTGAATGGTTTGAGGATAAAATCCATAGCCTCGCCATTCAGCCTGGCGATTCTGATTTTATCTTGAGGGTTGGTCGACATAACCAGAAATTTGGAATTTTCACCCTTTTTAAGGATTGCCGACAACGAATCGAGACTGGATGAATCAGATAGATTCACGTCGAGTAAAATAAGGTCGTATGAGCCATCCAGTTTATCAATACCTTGCAGAACCGATGGCACGGTGTCAGCACGATGACCTTTTGCGTGCAGGGTTTCCGTCAGGGCATGTGTGAAGTCAATGTCGCTATCGATAATCAGGATGGATGCCACGGGGGTCGTCCTTCAATATGATTCGTTCTTTTAAAACTCATAACCCTCGAACGCCTGCCAATCAATCTTTGATCTGGAAATTGGGAAGATAAGGCTTGAAATGACTCGGCACTGAAGCCCAATCTGCGGCATGCATTCTTGTTCCGATTCGCACGTTGTAGAACTTTTACCAACTTCTCTTCCGATCTTTTATAGAACGGAGCTTGGTGCTCTGTATTCTGGGAATTGCCTGGATTTGTTACAGGCTTTGCCGGACGGCTCCATCGATTGTGTGTTCGCCGATCCTCCATTCAATATTGGCAAGGTTTATGGTCGTGGAACCAATGATTCAATGCCAGAAGCGGAATACAGAGCCTGGTGTCAGACCTGGTTGAAAGAATGTGCCCGCGTCCTGGCTCCGGGAGGAGCATTTTTCCTTTACCACCTGCCGCGTTGGACGATGCTGCTCGGAACATTTTTAGCCGATGAAATCGGTCTGGAGTTTCGCCATGCTATCGCCGTGGATCTCAAAATGGGATTCAAGATATCTGGGCGATTGCACCCTAGTCATTATTCATTGCTTTATATGACAAAAGGCGCACCCGCTACATTTCGAACGATCCGGACGCCGATAGTGACTTGTCGCCACTGTGGGGGTGATATCAAGGATTATGGTGGGTATCGCAAAAAGATGCATCCTGATGGCGTGAATCTTTCGGATGTATGGACTGATATTTCTCCTGTACGTCATCGGAAGTTCAAGACCGAGGGGCGAGCGGCCAATGCTCTTTCCACGAAATTGCTGGATCGTGTTATTGAGTTAACGACTACTCCAGGAGACATCGTGCTTGACCCCTTTGGCGGGAGCGGAACGACTTTCGTGTCCTGTGAGGTCAAGGGAAGACGCTGGCTAGGCGCTGAAATCGATTTTGCCGAAGCGATTCGTCGTCGACTTCTCGAGGGTAATGTAGCCTATCATCCTAACACAGACGTCGTCACTGATACTTGACCAACTCGATGCCAAGGCATCCAGGCCTTGAGATTAACATTGTGGCCTTTCCGCTCCCGGGATGTTGTATTGCAGTCACGGTTTGATGAAACAATCCTTGGAAAACCCAAGAAAAAGCTTCCAATCCTTGGGGCGATGGCTACCATCGCCCGCATCATAATCAGCAGGCGCCAAGGACGTCCTATTTCATTGCCTAAATTTACTCGCGTCGTTTCCCTTTTATCCATAATGGCAACCTTGTCTCTTACATCTCCAGTACTTGCCGATGAAAGCAAGGTAGTCGCAGTGCTTTCCGGTAACGCCTCCTGGTACGGCCCCGGATTTAACGGGAAAAAGGCGGCTTCAGGCCAGATTTTCGATGAAAATGCCATGACAGCGGCTCATCGGAGCCTTCCCTTTGGAACTCAAGTACGTGTGATCAATCAAGCGAACGGCAAATCTGTTGTCGTACGCATCAATGATCGCGGACCATTCCACAAACGGCGAATCATTGATCTTTCTAAAGCCGCTGCAGCAGCTATCGGTATTCAACGTGCGGGTGTTGGGGCAGTACGTCTCGAGGTCATGGGAAAATAAAAAAATCCCGGTAGCAATACCGGGATTTTTTTTATGCTGCGAGTGCCTTCGGATCCGTATGCCAGAGGAAATCCTGTCTATGATCAAAACGGAAAGCCGATGACATCGCGTATCCGGGCATTATTTCGGATGAAATAAATCGCCGGCCGAGCTCGCTGGCCACCTGTCCTGTGGTATTGGATCCTGCCATAGGATCATAGCAAAGATCACCAGGTTCAGTGGTCATCAGGATGAGCTGCCGCGGAAGAGTGGCGGGATAACGGGCAGGATGAGCGGGAACACCTTCGTCCCGACACCGTTTTGAATAAAGGTCATTACCGGATGCTCCACCTGATACGATGAGGGTGCTCGGTAAAGGGCCGTCCCCGTGTGAAAACGCATCTTCGTTGATGTCCAGACCCGAGGGTCGGATTCCCTTACCTCGTTTGCTCACCTGGCGCTTGGCGTATTCTCCTCGTTCCATGCGGTCGATATTCCATGCGGGTGTCGTGGATTTGGATAGAAGGATAATATGCTCGAGCGTGTTCTTGGGATGAACTCGCCGCTTGGAGCTCCACTCCAAAGATCCTAGTTTGGTTGGTGAATGCCAGAACATTCTGCCCGCAAGATTGAGACCATGTCCGTCAATGGCACCAAGGATAAAACGCTCGATATAAGGGGACAGCATCGGCGTTCCAGGGACGAAAACGTCCATGGTGTTGACGATAATGGTGCCATCGTCAGAGATGAGGTTTTTCCAGATACCGGTGAGATGATGCATCCATTCCAGCCATTCAGGTACGGACATTCGACCGTACTCCCTGTCAACGACTGGGTATGGAGGAGACGTCAAGAGCAGCTTAACGCTGCCATTGTCTACAAATTCAGATGCGTCCTCGGCTCGAGCCCAGAATGCGGCACCGTCATTTGTCGAATAAATGAGAACAGCTGTACCTGTTTGCTGTTTCTCTAATCGATTGTAGGCCTTTTCGGTAAGACGCCAGATTCCTCTCTCTCCGGCAATCAATCCTTCTCCAACAGCCGATTGGCGTGCCCATCGAACCTGTTGATCAAAATATTTATATCGCTGTCCCTGGCACTGCCTGACGTCTTTGCGAATTACTGGGTCAACGCCAATGCGGTCAGCAACCTGATCATACACGTCTTTGGGGCGAGCAGACCCTCCCATTTCAGCCAACGTCTCGATCAAAGGCGTCATGATCAATGACTGCAGGGAGATTCTCTGTGTAAAGCGTCTGGCTTCCATTTCGGTTTCAACGCCGCGGCGCAGACGGCGTTCTCTGGCTTTGCGAGCCGCTGGAGTATTGGAAAGAGGAAGATCCGTCATGCGGCAACTCGCGATGTGTTAGAAGAAACCGAAACAGTAGGAAGAGAAGGAGATTCTGCCCTTAAGCCTACCTTCACCCACTCAGGGGCATTCGACCAGGTATCTCCAAGCATGGATTGCAGATCATGAGTAGTACTCAGCTCGATGCAGCGACGTGGAAGATGCAGCCACGCAAGCATTCTGGCGGCGTCAACTTCAGCTCGAAGATTTTCCCAAAAACGTAAAACCTCAGGCGAGGTGTATTTCATCGAATAGCAGCATGCTTCACCAGTAGGGATGCCAATTATATTCTCTATATCCTTGACAAGAGAATCAACGGGCATTCCTTTAGCAATAGCAATACTAACCCCGAAACAACGGATATGAATATGCCATTCGTCCATATTAGGCATGATCTCATATAACGATCCGAGAATGTTTGATCGTTTTTGCTCACTCATATCGGGAGTAAGTATAGGAAAAGGCGCATGGAGAACGATTTCTGCGCCGCCATCAAGTGACGGGACATCCTTTATTGCAAGATTCTGTCGGGACAGCATGTCTGCGATAATGCCGTGCATGGATGGATTCCTTCCAATCATGAGGTGATTTTACAGATTGTAAGATACTGCGCTACAACAACGTTGGGTGGTAGTTAATCCATTATTATGAGCGCCCATCATGAATATTGTTTAGACTGTATCCAGGACGGAATCTGATTGCGATTATCGTGATATAAGTTTTGATGATCGTGCAGCATCCAGCCAGGTCAAATACTCTCCCAGGATAATGTCGTAAAATGTACGCAGATCGCTGATGGCGGGATTTTCCACAGAATGAAAAGCGACATTATCCACAACGCGACCTTTGAGCTCATCGAGGTGCTCGAGAAAGGTGAATCCGCTTGGCAGCCACCGACCTTCTTTGAGGGTTGCGGGTTTTTTACCAATGGCTACAAATTGCCAAAAGAATGCTTGTGATGAGGAATTACGAAGTAGCTTTTCCGTCAAATCCTTATCGTTGGTATCACCATCAGTAACAAAGAGAACTAATACAGGATCTTCTGAAGGAGTGGCCTCGTAATGTTTTAACACTTCCTGAATGGCCTGCCCGTACATGGTATTGGTCTCCAGCGCATGGTCGCGCCGAATCTCATGACCAAAGGAATGATAATTTCTCTCGTCTATCTTGCCATATGGATAGGCATGTTGCCCAAAAAGAAAAACATCTATGGTTCCATCATCATCGATCTGAAAGCTGAAAGCCAGGATATTTCGAATCAGATCATCAATTGATCCATTTTCGAAATGAGGAAACATCGATACCGAAATATCAAGAACCAGGGCAACGCGAGCACTGGTTTCGATAGCGAACTGTTTTTCCATAGTCGTCAACGCGACTGTAGCGGATTCGGCCAGGTCGGGATCTCGAGCCATCATGGCTTCGGTGCGTCTTCTCTTCTGCCTGGCAACACGTTGTTCAGGAGGAGTATCTTCGTCATCTTCACGATTACGGACATCAACACCCATAGAGATGGCGATGTCGGTCAAGCTCTGCACCTTTGGCCCGGCGTGAGCATCAAACCGCCACCCGTCTCTCCAGCGCCGCAGGCTACCAATGGTAAATGTGCCTTCGGCAGGTACAGACAAGCGTTCAAGATGTTTTCCATCTTTGTTTTGTAGGGATATCCCGATTATTGCTTTATCTGACTGTGTCGCTGTCCGGGTAGTTGCCGAGAATATGATAGAAGTGACGTCTTGCGCCATTCCGTTCAGATCCAGGTCAATGACGTGTGGGGCACGCATCTTCCCGCGGCCTGCCATGCCATTGAGATTCCCTTTGAATAACATGTCCGTATTGGATGCGACACGGCCATTCCGTCCAAGAGCGAATGCTTGAACTTCAACTGCCATTTCCCGATCCGAGGAAGCAACTATGAGACGAATTAGACCGGGGGATATCATTACGGTCACGCGTAACTCTCCGAATCGATAGAAAATTGAGCTAAAGAATGGGCTAACCAGATGGGCAATGGAAGACCTGCTACGTTAGGGTTAAGTATTTTAGCTGAAATTTCATCTTCCAATCGCCCTCTGTAAAAGGGCTCTCCAGCTTTCAGCCAATGCCGTAGATTTGTGACTGTTCGACAATTGCCGCCTCCTTTATCCTACGATAGCTGGGCGTGAATGAATCATCCGCTGCCATTCCATACCACGACAGCGTCATCCCGTTTACGCCGCGGATCGTAGACGTCACGGTTTTACCTGGAGTTTTGCCTTTCGGCCGAGCCAAATAGGAAGCCTTCCCTGGGCGAGACAGGTGGCGGTGCCGGCACCACGTCAACATTCAACGATACCATGGAGGATACCCAGACGCGGCAGCGCCTCCCCACGCCGCTCCACTAGCTCGCAGAAAGCCGTGGCAAGAGCCATTTTAGCCGCTTCCTCACGCATCGCATCCGCCAAAGAGATGAGTCGTCGTCGGCACCGCTTTCCAGAACTAGCCTGGCAACGTCCAGCGCTCGAGCGGCCTTCGCGAGGTCATCCCGGATCATGGGCCACCAATCGCGATGCCATCCTGCTTCATCGCCTGTATCAACGATGGATTGCTGAACGTCTCAGGAGATTCCCACTGATCCTGGGAGATGGCGACAGCCTGAATATCCTCGCCGCTCTCGAGGAGCACATCGTAGGCCAACTCAGCCAACCGATCCCTCACCGCTCGTCGATCATCCACTGTTCTTAGAACTACACCGACGTCGATGTCGCTGTCTTCACGGGCTTTGTCTCGCGCTTGGCTGCCGAACAGCACCAACTCAACGAATTCGTCGCCGTAGGCGTGCTTCACCAAATCGGCGAAGGAACTCAACGCTGTTCGGATCTCTGGGGTCATCGTCGTCACCAAGTTGGCCTGCCTTTCGATCATAGCCGGAGCGGATAAAAATAGCGAGTTGTTGAATCCTATGGACGTGACGTCCGGCCTCTTTCCGTGAGAGCGCGCGAGTTCAGGTCGGCGCTTCCTCATCCGATGGCGGTGCTTTCCGGCGGTCCCAGTAGCCCTTCCAGACCCTGGAGATGGGGTGCGACAGGCTGGCTAGGATCACCAGCAAGAACTGCTCGCCGTTGTTGATCTGTCTGATATCCTCGCTGCCCGCGGCTGGCTGGACTGGACCCAGCAAGAGCTGGCCGATGCCGCCAACGTGTCGTTGAGCACGGTGCGAGACTTCGAAAAGCGACGCCGCTCGCCAATCTCGAACAACCTTACCGCAATGCAACAAGCCCTTGAGAAGGCTGGTGTGTGTTTGGTTTTTGATAATGCTGGCGTCGCAACAGGTGTCGCCCGGAACAGGGTGGCTTGACAAAGCCACCCTGTTCCGGAAAGGTGGAGCGAACGACGGGGCTCGGATCCGCAACCTTCTGGCTGGGAAGACCAGGTGCTCTACCAGTTGAGCTACGTTCGCTGACTGTTGGGCATTCAAAAAGCGCTGGGTTTTCACCCGGCGCTTTTTTTTCTGCCAATTTCCAGACGCCATTCTCCTTGACGATTTTACCATCCTTGTCGGCCAGCCGGCCCAGCTGCGGGGAGAGGCTTTTCGGCGCAACCTCCTGGTCGAATTTTGCCCTGATGGCGTCGAAGATGCCTGTGTTGCTCAGACCAGTAGGATGATCTCCCAGCACGGCCAAGGCCATCTGCTTGATTGTCATGCCTCCGGCTCCTCGGTTTTCGGCTGCACCGTTCGTCGAGGATCCGCCAGCTCCTTCCAGCTGCCTCGACCCTTCCAGATGTAGGGAAGCACATGTTGAGACCGGTTCACCAATAGCGGTGAGCATGCGATTTTACGGCATCGACAAGAAGATGCCGTCATGCCGAATCCGCAGGTTATCAACACCCTTAATGCCAAGGCTGATAGATCCCGGGGGCATATTGTCCGCATGGGAAAATATCTGGAACACACGCCGACGCGTTGCCCCACGTGTTGGCTACCATCCATTTACAAACAGGGCGATCGCCATCAGGGAGTCTCGCAGGGATAGTTTTCACCCAGCGAAGATGACAATCCGCGACTTGCTGGTGGCAACCGCCACCTTCGTGAATGGCGTCAATTGATGACTCCCGGCTATGATACCGGGATACTGCCACGCTCAGGAGACACCTGAATATCCATCCACATGCGTTTCCTACATAATACCGAAAAAAGAGGCTAAGATAGCTTATCCCTCGAATTGGAGGATGAGCCGTCAATCTAATATCCGTTCGTCAAAAAAAACATCATGTAAGTATGCTTTTTTCGTCGAGGAGCAGGCTGTCGTTCGGCTCAATTGCATTTTCAGCAGGAGCTAGAAGATCCTCCAGAAGGGCTGGGTTTTGCGTTTTCTCGAACTGCATGGCGAATCCAAAATCAGTATGCCGAACGACATCCCCAGGAATGCAGCCCAACGTAACCTTACTCTGGAGCTCGGGACGAAGTTTTGACATGACGGCGGCACCAGTTGGAGACATGTTCACGACACGACAAAGAGCAGGGGGAGCGATATCACCTGAAGAAATGGATGATGAGTCATTTTTAGGACGGTAACGAGGGTACGCTCGCCGGTCTGAAAGAGAGAACTTATACTTTCTGTCCACCCACAGGATGCTGGACGACAACCGATTGATGTCGTTTTTCTTCTGGTCAACGTCCATAATCATACGGCCACCGATAACCCTGGACAATTTTCCACGCACCAACCCGAGGTCCTGTAAATGCAGGAAGGCCAGATCACCAGTTTCCCCTGGAACCTGGCAAGAAAAAGTTATCTGTGTTGGGCTAATGCTGTGAGCGACACAAGCAGGCAAGTAAGCATGTCGATCAGAGGAATACCACTTCTCCAGATAAAAGCGGCCTGGGAGGTTCCCATCGTGGCGGATGGGATCCTGCTTCCGGTTGAAGTGCTCATCAATCGCATGAATGCCGATTCTCATCCTCTTGCCGACCCTGTCTACACGGTTTCCACCGTTCAGGGCTGAACTGTAAATCTAATTTCCTAAAAAAGAATTAATGGCAGAATGGAGGGAATGAATCGAATATCTCTCGGCTGTCAATAAGAATTGTGGGTTCAATCCTGATTGTAAGCTTTGACGAGAGCGGCACTTCGTGAGAGATTCGGGGCATGCTTTATCCAGGTGATTTGTGCGGATATGACTACATCTAGACATCATTGGACCAGGCGGATGAAAGATGCCGAACGACGAATTTCTGACGCATCGCTCCGTGGTATTGAACCAGATGCCGAAGACATCCGGCTTTACCGAGAGCTCAGACGCCGGTTAGGACGGCTTAACAGGGTCGAAGAGCATAGACGGAATCGAAACGTCCAGCTCAGAAACACTTTAGAGGAATGAGCCGCCATTACTGCCTTGGCGCTTGAGTGAGACATCGACCTATCGCATGGTGACAACATGCGATTCGATTCCCTGCTTCCTCCTGTTGTCATGAAATGTGAAGTCATGTCCGCGGTTAGCGTGCTGCCGCGACGTGCGCGCAAGATAAAGAACATACCTTGCACTCACCGGCTGGAAGCCAGGATAAAACGGATACCTGCAGATTTAGCCCCTGTGGCTTTACGTATAACACAGCAGGGAGATATCGTAGAGTACCGGGCATATGAGGGGCATCTTTGGAGATGCTGCTATGGTGTCAGTTCTCTCGAGCGTCTAGTAGTCCTTTCAGAGAGGAATCTCCCCGAAGTTTTACGAGGACATCTTGCCGTTTACGGTACCAAGATGTGTTTTTCACCAGAGGCAATTCCATTTGAACCCGGATTTGGGGATCGCGTGGAGGATGATGGCTATGCCACAGCGCAGGTGTCTCTGCATGATTTTTGCAAAAAGCTCCTTTTGATTGGTGACACGCTTTACATTGACACACCTCCGCCATGGTGGCGTGTCTCCTTTACTCCTGCCCCTTCAGCAAAAACATCTACTTTGCTTTCATGGGTAGATAATCGAGTATCCCAGTGGCAGCGGGATCGTTCGTATTCCGTTGCTCATGGCGTATTGAACAAGGAGGCGCATGATCGATGCCTTTCGTATCATGTGAAACGTCATGGTTCACCTATTGAGGAAAGAGGCGGGATAGAACTTCTGGAACCGTTTGAACCGGTTTACGCCGATGAACCTGACGTGACACGCTGCCTGGAAGATGTCATGACCTCCTTTGGCAAATCTCCTGGGTTGCATGTGAACCTTGGAGACCTTGCCTTTGAAGCTTGGCTATCAACCAGGCGAGCTATGGAAACGCATGCAGTCCAGGAAATGCTGGAGTCCTTTACCAAACTTTGTCTCGCTCCGGATTTAAAAGGGGACTGGGTCACCAGAGCCGGCCATGCGGCATTATGTGTGCAGGCCTATATCGGGACTCTGCCTGATTGTGATGAAGAACTACGAGAGATCTCTCGAGCTCTGGATGTTTTTGAATGGATCCGCACATGATTGTAGAAGCACTGATCCAGATCGATCGAGGAGAGGCTGGTCGACGTGTGCGGCTGCCAATTGAAATATCCGAAATTCCAGCAAGTTCCTTTAGCCTTGCTGCGCATCTGCGCCTTGAAGGACGGGAACGCCATTACATGTATGGCGACAATTCCTTTTGGAAGCCTGTTTCTATCGCATCGAGATTCCGTTTTGACACTATCGAAGCAGGGACGGCGATACGAGAGGTTCCAGGGGTGTCGATGGCTTTTTACAGTATGAATGCAGAAACTGCGCCTGAGTATGATGAATTATCATATAGCCCTGATGAAATTGCAGCATTCCAATGTGTACAGGATTTGCTGAAGAAAAAATTCACGATCATAGGGGAGAATGTTTATGTGCGAACTCATGAGCCCAAATTCTATCTCTCTATCTATAAAGGGTCTTTCCTGGATATTTTCTTGACAGAAGACAATTTGACTAGAGAAAGTCCAAATCAGACCATCTTCTCTCTTCGATCTCTAGATCGTTTACAATCCTTGCGATTAGCCATTAAGCCCCGCGGATCACTTTCACGTCTTCCAGAAATGTTGGTTCCAGCATCCGATGTGTTTATGAATGAAACAGAGGAAGAAGAAGCGTTTATAAGCGGAACCCGGAAATGGCTAGCCACTGAGCTCCAATATCAACGCACAGGTATGCTGCCCGTTGATATCCTACGTGGGTTGCGGGCATTCTTGGGTGGAGATACCGCCAATCCTCTTGCTCTTGGACTTTTATTATCTGCTATCAAACCGAATGAAGTCAGAGCGCGTGGAAACAGTCAGAACTCTGGATGGTGGAACAACACCGTTACTTCACTGCAGGATGCTCTTGCTTTAGCTGGTAAACGATGTGAGGTACTATCCCCAGCTCTTCTCCATGATATTGTTGGCGATCTTGATGGGTTCACCCTTTGAACCTGACGATTCGTCTCTCATACTTGTTGATGGCGGTATTTTTCTCCACTATTCAAAACAGAATTTTAAAGGGATGAAACCATGCCTTATGACATAATCGGGGATATCCATGGGCATGCCAGCGCATTGGAGACGCTGCTAACACAGCTTGGTTATCATTTTGCGCATGGACGTTGGGGACATCCAGAACGTCAGGCTTTATTCGTTGGCGATTTTATCGATCGAGGCCCTGAACAGATCGAAACTTTAAAAATTGTGCGCGCCATGATTGATGCTGGAACCGCACGAGCCGTGCAGGGAAACCACGAAATGAATGCTATCGGATTCGCCACTCGCGATTCTCAGGGGTATTTGCGGGTGCGTGGTAGCAAGAATATACACCAGCACAGAGCTTTTCTCGAAGCTGTTGGTCTTGATAGCGACTTGCACAAAGAATGGGTGCAGTGGTTTAGGACGCTTCCATTATGGTTGGAACTGCCTGAGTTGAGATTGGTGCACGCCTGTTGGTCAGACATGGCGATATCTAACCTCAGATCTGTTCTCGGCGAAACCGCCTTGTTCCCTGATGAATTAACCCCCTTCTACCGCAAGGGGCATGATGAGTGTGTTGCTACTGAAATTCTATTAAAGGGATTGGAAATGGCATTGCCTGATGATGTCGTTTTCCTCGACAAGGATGGTGTGACTCGCAAAAATACACGAGTCAAATGGTGGGATTCAGAAGCAACGACATTACGTAGAGCTGCTGTCGACAACGTATTCTCTGAAACATTACAGGATGATCCGTTACCTGAAGGAATATCTCTTGGGTATCATGGCAAAAAACCCGTATTTGTTGGACATTATTGGATGCAGGGTCGTCCTTTCTTGCTTTCAGATCGTGTGGCGTGCGTAGATTTCAGCGTAGCCAAGGGTGGAGTTCTTTGCGCCTACTCTTTCGATGGAGAGGGAATCTTGTCGGCAGATAAACTTTCCTGGACGCCTCCGACGCCTGAGATGACGCTGGCTCCCTAACCAGTGGGAGTTTCCTGAAACGTTTGGTAATCCGTCGTTCATACAGGTGACAAAGCAAGGCGACATCGCCATTGGTACCCCATGCTTCAGGATAGCCTGGCAAAAGCCGCTCGAATAATGGGCATTACCACCAACGACGCTGTCAATAGAGCAATTACGCCGCATAATCCCGCTAAATTGGCGTGCTGACGTCGATGGCATATACCTCTACTTCCTCTGGGCCAAAATGAGGATGTTGGATACGTTCGATGGAAAACCCTCGCCAGGCTCGATACAACCGCCGTGTTCCATCATTGATTGATGGGTATCCCATGGTGAGAGTGATGCCGTCAAAGGAACGACCGTCTAGTCGCCGACGCCAATAAGGTGTTACCAAACGATATTCCCGTAATTTCTGACCATCCCGGATTTGCTCAAAATATTCTCTTTTGAGGGGCAGCGTTAACCAGTTCAATGTTGTTGTCCTTCTATCAGTGCTCGTATCTCATATTCAGACCATACAGATTGATACCGCAAGCTCCTATAAGGATAAAAGGTTTGCCACGCGAGTAGGAAACAGATTGCATGACGATTGCCTCAACGCCATGCTGCGCTATCAGAAAACTAACGATTCGATATGGATATGAAAATGGAACCGACGACATCCGCACAGCTTTTCCTCGTGGATGGATCGTCTTTTCTTTTCAGAGCCTATCATCAAGCGCTCAATCAGGATCCGCGATATAACTTCCGAGCGGCCGATGGACTTCCAACAGGTGCTGTTCGTCTCTTTTTGACGAAGATGCTGCAAATCGTCGAGAAAGGGGCGGGAGGACGACGCCCCACGCACGCAGCTGTGCTGTTTGACGTTTCTCGTGCTGGTTGGCGCAAGGATCTCTACCCTGCGTATAAAAGTAGCCGCACATCTCCGCCTGATGAGTTGAAAACGCAGATGCCTTATATGCGTCATGCTGTTCGATCCATTGGATTACATTCGGTCGAGATGGAAGGCTATGAGGCCGATGACCTGATTGCGACTTATGCGACTATGGGCGCGGCAGCCGGCATGGAAGTTACTGTCATCTCGGCTGATAAGGACATCATGCAGTTGGTGGGTCCGCGTATTCGCTTTTTTGATTTTGAATCCGGATCGCCAGGACGGCCTGGATATAGACCTGAACGCAATTATGACGAAGAAGGGGTCAGGGAAGCATGGGAAGGAATTCTTCCACATCAGATTCCCGACGCACAGGCATTAATCGGAGATAGCCAGGACGATATCCCAGGGGTCAAGGGGTTTGGCCTGAAGACTGCGGCTGAGTTGATCGTAGGGTTCGGCTCAATTGACGCTATCCTGGCAAACCCTGATGCCGTTGTTCAAAAAAAACGGCGGGAATTGATTAAAGAAAATGCTGATATCATCCGGCTTAGCCGGGCATTGGCAAAACTGGACACCGAAGTTCCTGTTCCTCTCGGAATTGATGACCTTCTTTTGGCTGACCGATTTGATGCGGAGGCAGCGATCGCATTTGCAAAGGCGCTTGACCTTCAGGCGTTCGTTAAAAGATTGGCTAAGGCATCAGGTCTAGATGCTAACCTCATCGATCCTGATCCGCGGTTTGCTGTAGAATCCACAGGAACCCAAGTGGGGTTTGACCGCTCTGCTTATTCAGTGACCGGTGACGCTCATCGTTTGTCGGGATGGCTGCAAATGGCCACGAAAAGCGGGAGAGTTGCAGTCTCGCCGGCTATGGAAAATGGCGTTCTTTTGGGTTTGGGGATAGCAACAGCTCCAGGTCAGGCAACTTATCTACCTTGTGGTCATGAGGAAGAAGGCACGCTTTTTGGCGGTCGTTATGACGGGCAGATGTCAGAGTCCGATCTTTTAGGTTTTATGGCTGCTTTAGTTGGAGCCACCGATCTTCGCCTTATCGGTTACGACATCAAATCTACTTGGAGTGCCCTCCCTCTGTCGGACGCCACTTCCTTCGATGATGTCATGCTCCTTTCCTATGCAATTGATAACGGCAAAGCCGCTCATGATATAGAATCGTTAGCGACCAGGTTCATGAATCGATCATATCCTTTGCCCAACGGATCTTCGAAAGGATTGGCTCCTGGAGATATAGGATGGGTGCACGCTGAACAGGCAGACATCATTTTACGTGTTCAGACCTGTTTGTTGGAAGGGATGAGTGAACAGGCTAGACGAATATACGAGGATCTCGAGCTTCCTTTGATTCGTGTGCTTCGTAGAATGGAACGCCGTGGCGTAATGATTGACGCCGTTCTTCTTGAATCACTTTCTGATGAATTCGAAGCCAGGTGTAAGGCTTTCGAATCCGAAGCTCATGCCCTGGCAGGGTACCCGTTTTCTATTTCATCTCCAAAACAGGTTGGTGACCTGCTATTTGATCGCTTAGGGCTACCAGGAGGAACGAGAACCCCAACTGGTCAGTGGCGAACGCGGGCATCTATCCTCGAAGACCTCTCTTTGAGAGGACACCGGATTGCCGGAGCAATTTCGGATTGGCGACAAATCTCCAAATTGGAGAGTGGATTTGTTCGTCCTTTACGCAATGCTCGTGATCGATTTGGTCGAGTTCACACGACTTTCGCATTAGCTGCGACTCCAACAGCCAGGTTGGCGTCACTCGAGCCGAATCTACAGAATATTCCAATCAGAACTGAAGACGGCCGGCGCATCAGAGAAGCTTTTGTGGCTGCCCCTGGGAATTTGTTGATTTCGGTTGATTATTCTCAAATCGAACTGAGAATTCTCGCCCATATTGCGAATGTCCCTCAGTTACGGCAAGCGTTCCAGGATGGCGTCGATATTCATGCCATGACAGCGAGTGAAGTCTTTGGCGTCTCCTTGGAAAATATGTCGGCTGATATCCGAAGGAATGCCAAAGCGATTAATTTCGGAATTGTCTACGGCATATCCGGGTTTGGTCTGGCAGCGCAGCTAGGTATTCCCGTGGATGAAGCCAATGAATACATAGCCCTGTATTTTTCCCGTTTCCCTGGCATCAAAGATTATATGGTCGACGTCGTCTCATCCCTTGCGAGAAATGGATATGTGGAAAACATGTTCGGGCGACGTATCCATTATCCTAGCTATGAGCGAGCCAAAGGACCGGAAAAGAGTGCTATTGAAAGAGCGGCCATAAATGCTCCGATCCAGAGCTCGGCTGCTGATCTTATTCGCAGAGCCATGATTCGACTAGATACACGTCTGCAAGCAATGAATGATGCCAATATGTTGCTGCAGGTGCATGACGAACTTTTATTCGAGGTTCGTTCAGATCTGGTTCCAGAAGCGTCTGCCATCATCAAAACTGAAATGGAAGGAGCGGCTGCACCTGATATTAATATTTCGGTGCCTATTATTGCCGAAGTCGGTGTCGCCGCTACCTGGAGTGAAGCCCATTGATCGATTCTTTGTTTCCAATCGACCTCGAAGAGGTAAAGCGTGAGCATGAGCGGCTTTGCAAGGAGATAGAGCGTCACGACATCTCTTATCACGGTGAGGATTCCCCTCAGATAACTGACGCCGAATATGATGCTCTTCGGCGACGTCGTAAGGCTATGGAGAAGGATAATCCATGGCTTGCTCAGTTGCGTCCAGATAAGGTTGGAGCTCCAGCATCGAGCCGTTTCTCAAAGGTTCGTCACGGCATAAGAATGCTCTCACTCGATAATGCGATGAATCGTGAGGAAGCAATTGATTTTTTCAGACGAACCCAGAAAGCCCTTGATGTAAAAGGTTTTCTCATGGTCGGAGAGCCTAAGATAGATGGGCTCTCATTGTCATTACGTTATGTTGACCGCCGTCTGCAGGTCGCCGCCACACGCGGGGATGGCAGTGAAGGGGAAGATGTCACCCCTAATGTACGTACCATCAAAGAAATTCCTGTGGAGTTACCCGCAGACGCTCCAGATCTTTTGGAGGTGCGAGGTGAGGTCTACATGGAAAAGAGTGCGTTCGATGCGTTAAATAAGACGCAGGCATCAAAAAACCTCCCTCCATTCGCCAATTTGCGTAATGCCGCGGCAGGCAGCCTCCGTCAAACCGATGTGAGCATCACAGCAGCCCGTCCATTGCGTTTCTTCGCCTACTCCTGGGGAGAAACCTCGTCGCCATTGGGGGAGACCCAGATAGATATCATTGCGCGTTTCGCTCGATGGGGATTTCAAACCAACCCCCTGACGGAACGCTTTGATAACGTCAGGGATCTTTTTGCCCATTACGAAAAAATAGAGATGCAACGCGCATCCTTGCCTTACGATATCGATGGTGTCGTCTATAAAATTGACTCTGTAGAGTTGCAGCGCCGGCTTGGCTTTGTTTCTCGAACTCCTCGTTGGGCGATCGCCCATAAATTCCCACCGCAACAGGCAAGCTCAACCGTTATTGGTATCGACATCCAAGTTGGGCGCACGGGAGCTTTGACACCTGTGGCCAGGTTATCACCCGTGAATATCGGTGGCGTTAGCGTCTCAAATGTTACCCTTCATAATGCTGATGAGATCGCTCGCAAAGACATCCGGATCGGTGATGAAGTCATTGTACAGCGTGCCGGTGATGTGATTCCGCAGATTGTTTCAGTGTTGCTTGATAGGCGTCCTGAACATGCGGTTCCATTCAGCTTTCCAATGACGTGTCCGGTTTGCAGTTCGCCGGCGGTAAATGAGATGAATCCCAAAACTGGCAAGAAGGATGTCGTGATCCGTTGTACGGGTGAACTGTCTTGTTCAGCTCAGGCAAGTGAGCGCTTGATCCATTTCGTTTCCAGGCAAGCAATGGACATTGATGGGCTTGGATCTGAACGTGTAGAGCAACTCTTCAACGCCTCGATGCTCAAGGTTCCGTCAGACATCTACTCCCTCGAGAACAGGCATCGGAATGGAGAGATAGATCTACTTGCGCTAGAGCGCATGGGAGCGCAATCGTGCAGCAATCTTTTCGCGGCAATTTCTGTTTCACGAAAATCCAAATTGGAGCGTCTTATCTTTGGATTGGGGATCAGGCACGTCGGAGAGACAACAGCTAAGACCCTGGCTCGCCATTTCGGTAGTCTCACAGCTTTCTTAGACATACAGAATTCTTCTGATCTTGAGGGGATAGAAGGTGTTGGCTCGGTTGTAGCTGATTCGATCATTCGCTTTTTGCAAGATGAGCGGAACAAAGAGGAATTACGGCGTCTTAACACTGTGCTTGATCTGGAAGCTCCACCCCCAATTGTGGTGACTGCCGTCACAGGTAAGACAGTAGTTTTTACGGGTACATTGGAAAGATGCTCCCGTGAGGAGGCCGAAGAAAGAGCTCGGCTGTCCGGAGCCAAAGTTTCAGGCAGCGTTTCCCGCAAAACCGATATTTTGGTCGCTGGTCCAGGTGCCGGAAGTAAATTGACAAAAGCAAAAGAAAATGGGGTCACCATTCTCGACGAAGAAGAATGGTTTGCTCTATTAGAGCCGTCATCCCTTTAAGTGGGTCGATTATCCATCTTGGAAATTGGGTTGATCCGACTCGATTTCCAAGATGTCTCTCTACTGTTACCTCATGTCATTTGCCCGAATATTGAATTCGAACAACAGCATCTCGCCAGATCATGGGCTTCACTTCTTTCCATACTGATGGGAATAGCAAAGAGTGAAGCCCATGCGCATCTCATGTCCAGGAAGCCCTGGTCGGTCGATTATCTCTGTGCAATTTCAAGCAGTCGGTGCTTCCATCAGGCGCAGGCGCTTCATGGATTTTGGTAAATCGATGAAGCGACATGGCCCAACTGCCATGACTGTCAGGGTGGGCTCAGGAAATACCGTTCGACCGGCGTCTGTGATGATCGCACAGGGTAAACCGGCCTCCTCACAAGCTTGATGAACCTTGATGAGTTCTGCCGCATTCTTTGCCCAGACAACTATTTTAGGCTGGCTAGCTGCCATATAGGCGTTAACGACATCCGGATGCATTTTCATGGCTTCAAAGATTGTGGTAACGAAACCATGGCCAGTTTGAGCCGCAAGTTTACCAGCCGGGATATCGAGATCGCGACGCACTGCCACCCATATGCGTAGTTCTTCTTGCTTGTTAAGCATTGAGGTTTCCTGAATTTCAGTCATTGACGGTGATAGACCAAGCTTGTGCAGGGATATCGCCAATAGCCAGATCACCGATATTCATATTTTCAGCCTGCATTGAGGTTGTGAGAATTCCGCCATTTTCGATCAATGTCGTGAGTAATTCCTCAATCTTAGATTGCAGATCATCAGGAAAAAAGGAAACGATACTCTTTATTGCCCTGTCCCTTGATCCTAACCAGGCTGCGCTTTCCAGTCCTTTCTTGAGATCATCGATAACGCCATCATCTTCGAAAGTGAATGAAAACGCATTGATGTTCATGAGCGAGGCTACGTCGAGATACAGCATTGCATCGGCGATGACGATTGAGGGGATATCGATATTTGATGTGAACATGGAGTTCATTTCGGTGCGCCGTCGAACAATGAGATCCAAAATTTCTTTAGGGTTGAAAGCAACATCACCGTTCCAATGGAATACTCCAAGTCCTGGAGAGGTTATGTTGATTTCTTCAACATGCCAATTGCTTCCTTCGCATGAAAACCGGATTTTCCCATCCCCTTTATAAAAAGAGGTTCCTGAGGCAGCAGCAATGGCAGGAATGGTTCGACTTGAGGAAATCGCCATTCCATTTATGACGACATTAAAACAATCATCCACACGCTCGATTATCATCTCATCAATACTTCCAAACACTCCGTCATCTTTTGAGATTGTGACAGGAGCAAATGTCAAAGTGGAGAAGTCTTGATCCAATAATCCACCGTCGTTCAGGGCGAGGCCGGTGATCTTACCTCCATGCAAGGCAACTTCAGCACGACGTAGTGGGAAAGAGAGCGTGGGCAAGGAGACTTCACTCCCATTTCGGATGGTTGCGCCCAAAGTTGCTGTACCTGGACCAATAAACCACCCATCAAGACGCATGTGCCCGGGAACCCCAACGGTTACCCCGTCAAAGCGTTCTCCATCAGTGGTTTCCCGGCTTCCAAAAAGAGTGATGGCCATTCCATCCCTGGCAAAAATCCGGGAGATGTCATCTTGCCATTCCTGTGCCATACTCAAGGGAATCGTGGCGAGTAAAGCGATGAATACCAGCGGCAGCATTTTCTTGGTCATGGAACCACCTTGATGGGACTGAAGATGGGACACCATAAAGCGGGAGAGAGCTTTCGCCAAGCATCCATTGAGCGAACAGTAAACCAGGAATAAAATTTGCAATTTTCATAATGAGTGTTGGCTAGGCAATGTCAGCTGCGTATAACAAAATTAGGTCTTCGTAGCCGATATTGTCCAGACAATATCCATTACGAATACCTACAAAATTTATGACCGATTCCATGGAGCAACAGATGAAACGTTTAATTCCCGCAGCTGGTTTGATCTGCCTACTGATCCCTTCGGTTCAGGCTCGAGATGAACCATCCCCCATGGAAATGCTAGAAGCACTTAATCTCGCTGTAGCCTATATCCAATATTGCGAGATCGATGTTCCACTGGAGACAGCAATGCGCGCTGCTTCTGCGGGTCAAACTTTAGAAGCTAGCCTGGGAATATCGAGAGAAATGGCCGACGCCCGCTTTGAGGTGCTCAAGGAAGTGGTAATTGCCGACCCTCCCGATTGTGACCCCAACAGCGAAGATATGGCACCGGTTTTGAATTCCATGGGGATGCTGCCATGAGATTGCTACGTGCGCTTCTTGGCTTGTCCATACCGCTAGCGATGGGTTTCACAACTCCGACTGCCGCAGATGATGCGGCTGAGCGCGTCATTCGTGGATATTCTCGTGCCATGGTGGTGATTTCCGAATGTGATCTTGATGTGCCTCAACCAGTTTTTTTAAGACTGCTTGACTACGGGAAAGATCTTCAGGAACGCATGGGCGTTGATGATGCGACTGTCGAGAGATTAGTGCAGGAAGAAACCTTGGCATTTGATGCCGCCAATAGCAGTTGCGACCTCGATGATGATGTGGTTGCCGGCGTTCTTGGTTTCATTCAGGAGCAAGCGTCGATTTTGGGCATGGATTCAGGCCTGGGCGTTAGAGATGCCGATACTATCGATATGCTTGGTGGACTTTTTGTCCTGGTGGCAACGGCAGAACGTTGCGAAATTGCTCTGCCTCCACCTGTAGCGGCCGCCATTGGACGGCATGCCGAAGAAATGCAGAAGGTAATCGGCATGAGTGAGGAAAGGGCTGAAAATGCCTATCAGAGCGTTCTTCGCGGTTTGCAAGGCATTGAAGTGGACTGCTCAGCAGGCGGCGACGCAATGAATGCAGTGAATGACCTGATTGCGACTTATCGGGATACCGATATCCAGTAACTGGCAGCGGCATCCCGATTTATAGAATTTCGATCACCAGGCGGGGGTCAAATACCGGGTTCTCTGCTCCGTTCAGGGTCTCGTAGCCGCGGGGGTTCGCAACGATACGTGTTTCACCAATAACGTAATCCATGCTGTCGTGGATATGCCCGTGTACCCATAGAGCCGGCCGGTACTTATTTATAACGGCACTCAAGTCAGAAACGAAGGCCCCGTTTAAAGTTTGGGACGCGGCTCCTCTGAATCTCGGGTGAACAGATTCAGGATGGGGACCGTGGTGGCTTACGATGATCGTTCTGCCTTCGAATGGTTCTCTCAATTCGGATTCGATAAAGGCCAGCTCTTCGAGATGTCGAGCCCGGGCATCATCTGGAGACCAAAATCTGCGAGGTTCCTCAGTAGAAGATCCAGCTGTAATATAACGATGGTCGTTGATGTGAGATCCCGCTTTCCACATAACCTCCTTTCGTCTCTCTATTCCCAATAGATCGTAATCAGTCCATAGCGTAGCTCCGATGAACCTGATTCCGCCAATGACGACCTTGCCTGGATCAAGAAGATGCAAATTAGGGAAGTCGGCGGCGATACGAGCCATTTCTGCTCGAGTATCGGACATAAATCTATTGTAGAAGGAATGATTCCCCGGGGTCATGATGACAGGCATCTTATCAGAAATGGTTTCGCCCAGAAATTTAACTTCCTGATCACCGTGGTGCATATCTCCTGGGACGACACAAATATCGGCATCAGGAAAACCGGCTTCAGTGACCCTTTTGTCAGAAACACGGTAATGCTCCAGGTGCCAGTCACTAAAAATCCAGATACGCATAAATACTCTCCAGGCTTAAATTTTGGGGCTATCCGACATTTGAGGATGATTTCACAGCCAGCACGCCGCCATGCTGGGATGAAGTTTCAAGCGATATGCCGTGGCGATCAGGAAGCTATGGATCCTGATTTGTTCGTGCAGGCAATTGCCGTGGATACAATCATCTGTCAACCTCAAAAATAGGATAACCAATTAAAATCGACGAGGCACTACTTGCTTCGTAGTTGGTGTCGCATCCAAATAAATCAAAAAACGAATATTTGACATGATTGGTGCCTGTAGGGTGGCGAATCCTACCCCCGCAGTGGATTCACCACGAAGGAATTCTGCATCTACAGGACTTATGCCGTCGGACGATTTTATCGGGATGGATGTGGGAAGGTCATTGACGAAAGAAAATGGATCAAGCGATGCCGGTGTGGAAATTGATGCTGCAGCATATCCCATTAAAGGATAGAACTCGCCTGTCGTCGAGAGTGTTTTATCCGCCAACATTGCCGGACGGGGACGGGGGATGGGTGCCTCCGCAACGACGACAATATCCTTATTCAGGTTAACCGGGCGCGGAACGGGCATCGGTGGTTGAGTTTCCGCTAGAGCGATAGCTGGTGATGATGGCTGTAGCCGTTCTTGCCCAACAACGGGCTTGATTGTTCCTGCCGGCTGAGCTTGTGGCGCGGTAGCACGGCTATTACCAAAAAGGAGATCAACCAGGGTTCTTGGACGATTTGCTTCCTGGGGCTTGATGGGGTCAGCGGCCGCAATAACGGTTCTGGGCAAGGCAGGACCATCAGAAGGCAGATGCCTGGTGTTGCCGTCAGGAAATATGGCTTTGAGTTGGGCGGTCGTCATACGCGGCCATGCCCGGACAGACCCGGTGTCGATATGAATAAATGGACTGCCAGAGCTCGGATAGTAGCCTACCCCTCCTCCCTGAAGACGCATGGCAGCGACGCGTAGAACATCCAGAGGAACACCCGGGATGAAGAAGTCGATCGCCTTGCCATTGATATGCTGGGAGTTTTCAGCAACACCAGAGGATGTCTTGCGGAGCATCGCATTGGTTTCGGGTGAACGATATGAAGAAACGATGTTGATCGGCTGAGTTGCGCCCACGTCGTGATAAACTTGCCAAAGAATATCGAATAGCGCCGGATCCATATTAGTTTGCTTGCCGTTGCGCCAATCGGCCAAAAACAGGTTCAATGCAGCGATACCCGCAGAATCGTATGCACCGTCTCGTTTGAAAACGATGGTTGCGGCTTTCCCTGTATGTGTGTGCTTAAGGTTCAGGGAAAGCTCTTGCGCAATAGCTGCGTGAGTAACCACAAAAGACCCGAAGAGCATGGTTACAATGATCGTTATGATGGTAAACGGGATTTTCATGGGTTTCCACGAATCGGTTATTCCTGAAACGGATTGGACAGGTTGTTTACCCTGATGACAATGGGTATTAGCGGATATGGAAAACCAGTGGATGCCGAATTGTTTGTGGCTATGCGGCCATCAACAGTTTTGGTTCGAGCGTTCCAGCGGAATAAGGCATTGATCTCATTAAAGGAGTCAACGGCCCCCTGTGAAAGGATGACTGAATGGTTAAACCAGGTTTGGCTATTTGGATCGGCCAAATAGTCGTTCAAGATCTGTTATCGTGATAGAGCACACAGTAGGTCGTCCATGGATGCATGTCATGGAGTGTGGAGTTGTCTCCATTTCTCTGAGTAAAGCATTCATTTCGTCGACCCTAAGGATACGCCCTGACCGCACAGATCCGTGACAAGCCATGCTGGCTATGACGGCTTCCATTCGATCAGTGAGTGCAGCAGTTGAACCGCTCTCTATTAAGCCATCAACAAGATCCTTCAGAAGCGGCTCTACCGCGGGATTTCCTAATATCGAAGGCGTTCCATGCACGGCCACAGATTTTGGGCCAAATCGCCCTAACATTAGCCCGAAGCGTTCCAGTTGTGGTGCAGCCTCTTCCAGAATGTCACATTCGTCCTCGGTCAATTCTACTACAGCTGGAATGAGAGAAGCCTGGCTGGGAACGTTTCCTTCCGCCAGTCTGGCTTTGAATCTTTCATAAACAAGCCTTTCATGAGCAGCGTGTTGATCAACCAGAATTAGACCTTCATCAGACTGGGCAACGATATAATTTTCGAATAGTTGAGCCCTGGCCGCCCCAAGCGGATGATTAGAGATCACTGAATCGTGGACAACTTCTTCCATGCGAGCGCTTGGAGAAGCTAACCCATCTATGGTTGGTGTAGGTTCATCGTATTGACTGGGGTAACTTTTGTTTTTCGAGGGGACTACGAGTTCGGGCCATGATGCCGGCATGGCTTTCATATGAACCGAAGAAGCTAGTGTGGTCGCCAGATCCTTATCGGTGTGGCTGGCTCCAGTATGCCCTGCATTTTGCAAAGCTGACTTAATAGCGACGATAACCGCAGATCTCAGAGCTCCAACATCTCTAAATCTGACTTCGGTCTTGGCAGGATGCACGTTCACGTCAAGATCACCAGGAGACATCTCAACGAAAAGGACAACAACGGGATGACGATCTCTAAAAACAAAATCAGAATAAGCAGCTCTTACAGCGCCAAGTAACTGCTTGTCTCTAACTACCCGCCCATTAACGAAATAATGCTGCCCCATACTATTGGCGCGGGTATAGGCGGGTGTACAGGCGAAACCCTTGATTTGAATACCATGACGCTCTGTGTTGAGTGGTATTGCATTATCGATAAGTTCACGCCCAAGAACCTGACCGATGCGATCTCGAAGAGCCTCGGGGCCGCTCACGCCTGGCCAATTGATGGTACTACGATCATTCCCCTGGATTAAAAAGTGTACGGACGGATTAGCAAGGGCAAGCTCGCGTACAGTATCAGTGATAGCTGCTGCTTCGGATCGATCAGACTTTAGAAACTTAAGGCGAGCGGGCACCCTGGCAAAGAGTGAACGCATCTCCATGACTGTTCCTCTGTTCATGGCAACTGGTTTGATTGAACCAGGAACTCCGAAATCCACTTCGAGCTCGAGCCCTTCATTATTTGCCGGGCGAGAACGAATGATAAAACGGGATACAGAAGAAATTGCGGCTAAGGCTTCGCCCCGGAAACCCATTGTCGAAATGTGAGTAAGATCGTCCGATGCCAATTTGGATGTTGCATGGCGACGAATGGATAGGTGCAAATCTTCTCGATTCATACCACAGCCGTCATCTTCTATTCTGAGAAGCGTTTTTCCACCTTCGGCCGTAGTGATCGATATACGCTGGGCTCCAGCGTCTAGTGAATTTTCAATCAGCTCTTTGGCTACAGATGCCGGCCTTTCAACGACCTCACCGGCAGCAATGCGATCTATGAGGGAATCCGGCAAAAGACGAATAGGCATGAAGCGAATCTCCGTGATGTCGGAATAATACGCCAAAGAGTGTTGGCGGCTAGAGACGCCGTTCAACAATGTTTTTGAGAGAAGGAGAATTCAAACAACATCTGAACAGGACATATGGAGACGATCACCTGGGATCGAGAACTCCATTTTTCCCGTGATAGAGCTTTATCGCCCCATTGTTGCCTTACCAATGGCTTCGTGCCGAGGTAAAAGAATATCCCTGACACCTCGTGCTAAGGCATGTACATCCATGCCATATAGACCAAAGGCCCCGATAGTGAGCGGATTGAGCTCAATAGCAATGGGAGTAGTACCAGAGAGGCAAACATCCAGGATACAATCAGGCTCAACCAGATCCAGAGCCAGGTCTCCGGCAAATTTCCTCAAGGTAACATTGATATCTGGGTTCCATTCCAGATCATGACTGGTTGGTGTGCGTATAACATACTCATCAATCTGACGAGAATTGAGTGGCGTCATCCAGTAGGCTACAGGAGAATAAGTCACGATACGGCGATCCATTATCGCGAATCTCATTTCGTATTCCATCGGCACCAGTTCTTGAACCATGAGGCATTTTCCGGCGTCGATGAAGGAATAAACCATGTCACCTATGGCATCCATTGGATCCAAGCCTATCGGTACTTTGGTAAGCCAATGTTTGGTCTTGATAGATTTAAGGAATCCTCCCTTTCCCTCTTGATGTAGAACTCTGACGGTTTCGATGGCGTCGTTCAGATCATGGAGCTCGAAAAACCGTCCAGATGCTTCAAGAAATGCAGGGTCATGCCAATATGGGATATGGTCTGCAGTCAGACGTGTCGTGGGCCAACGGTACTCGTTCTTCAATTGCCTCCCAAGAAGAATATCGCCCTCATTGAGAACATAATGTGGAGCAGGCTTCGCATTGTCCATGTAATCTTGTGCGGATAATGCAACTTCGTCTCCATCTTTTGCGAGATCATCCACGACAGCAGCAATTTTATGAGGCAAAGGTGCCTTTGCCTGATCTTTCGGCGCCTGCATGTATATTTCGATCTCTTCCGCGAAGACGTCCTTCAAAGCTTTCCATAATGCAGCGTCTTCGATGCGCTCTTCCGGGTCGACGGTATTCGACAACCTGTAACGTAACATCAGTATCTCCGAAGGGTTTCCAGTTTAATAAGAACGCGGCCAGGAAAAATCAGACGCCTCCTGAATGCAGGGGGAGTATCTTTCAAAAGATGCTCACGAGAATGAGCTCCACCAATGAAAACAGGATGATCGAGGAACCCCTGCGCTTTTTGCGACCACTCTGGAGCAGGAACACCGGCCATCCCTGCCAGATGTTCAGCCATTGCGCATAGATAAGCGAAGGCAAATGGTGAATGTGTATCCCCAGGCTCCGCTAGAACATTTTCTGCCAATGGCAGATTGGTATTAAAAGAGAACCCCTGCGCCGCGGCAAAGCTAATAAGAGAATCGATGAATTCTTTCATGAAGCGCGTGAACTCCTTGTTGTTCACGGCTTTTGCGACTTGGGGTAATGTGCTGATAGTCATAGCTACCATCCTATCATGGGGTCGTATTCTTGCCCCGCAGCCCTGGCGTCCAGGACATCTTGCAAAATCGCCTTGTTCCGCTGGGATAGTTCAATGTCCGGAAAGAATTCTTTGACCAGCTTTTCTGCTTCTTCGAATGTTTTCATTTCGCAATGCCCTAACAGATTCCAGATGTCTTCCACATCATGGGATTCAAGCGAGGATCGCATAATATTGAGTTTCATCGCCAAAATGTATCGAGGACTTGCCGCGAAAACGCGCATCCCACCTTCGGTAGCAAAACGTGGATAAATGGAATGGAGAGGCTCTTCTCTACGTTCATGTATAGAGATACGAACAGCGTCATTGAACCATTCCGGCTCCATTCCATGTCTGGCACCTACCATGGTGGCTACAGACTTAATCTCACTATCATTTCCAGAGATGGCAACATAATCGATGTCACGAGTAGAATCCCGGTCGGAAAAATGAAGGAGAAGTGCTGCACCACCATAAATGGCGATCTCGACCCATTCTTTCCGAAGCGCGAATTCCTCGCCGATCTCGGTTAACATCCTGTCAAGGAGGGGAGCATCGATGGAAAGGGCGTGGCTTTGCATGAATTGCCAATAACACGGCTGCCAGAAAGGCTCCATACGTTTGCAATATTAGCCAAGAAGTTTCGAGAATGATGATTTCCTGAACATTAATGGTCTTCAATGCAGTCCTTGATGTTGCACGCTCCAGGCATTTGGCACGCGAGCAAATTTATAAAATCGCCTAGCAGCAGATTCATCAGCTTTACGTGCGGCGTCAATCATCATGCCGGTAAAGGATGCGTCGAGCATGGTGTCCAGGTAAGGGACGTACCTCCATTCCCCATCCAGAAGCACCCACCTTAAAAATGTAGTACCTGGATGAGCAGCGCAGGTATCTGGTATGAGTTCAAAATACCAAACGACTAACGCGGGGGCATCGATCAACCCCTCCCTCTGCCAGTCGTCACGATAGCCTATGGTTACTGTGCCGGTGAGAACGCCTCCAGCAAGACGTTTCGGTGGCGGCTTTTTCTCTACGCCCATAACACACCCCTTATGTTTCCCTTTTGTTCTATATTGATATCAATCAGCATGCAAGAGGCGAGGCAGATGCTGGAAATCTCTTGTTAACCACTCCATCGTGATCCCCTGTCAATTTTCAGATTTTTCTTGTCTTCATCATGAGGTTGGAGTGGTATCTGGTCATGAGCAATCGACGGGCAAAAAGAGAAGTCATTCGCGGCGACATTCAGCAATGTTCGGATGAGTATGGGGTCGTACCTGTTCTTAGCCGAGGGGGATCTGTTCATGCCGCCAGGCGACAGCCATGTGAACAATGCCCATGGCGTCAGGATGTTCCCACTCACCGATTTCCTGCGGAAGCTTTCAGGGTATCAGCGCCAACAGCTTATGACATGTCGGAGAGCACTTTTGGGTGTCATATGTCTCCTGCCGATGCGCCGGCTACATGCGCCGGGTTCCTGCTTCGCCACGGTGTCAATAACTTGGGCGTTAGAATGGCGCAGATAAGTGGACGGCTGGACGTTTCACGCGTAAAGGACAATGGCGTCGAGCTTTATCGCTCTTATCGGGAAATGGCCATTGCTAATGGCGTTGACCCTGATGACCCTGTTCTTGTTCCCGTGCGAGGTGATGATGACCCTTAGGGGTCATCACTTGCAACGAATCACGCTATTCTTCACGCCTTGTGCATAATCGGGATTCGTTATGACCACCAAGACACCGCAAACTTCCAATCTACCGCATTCTTTCGATATCGCTCTGGACGATAAAGGGCCGCGGATGCCCGATAGGCTACGGGCATCCAGGCAGCGGAGTGTGCTTTCCAAAATGTTCCCTTCCTGGCCAGAGACCGGTTTTATGGGGCTTCCAGTGGCAGCATCTTATCATGCCGACATTACGCAAATTGGTGGTCATGTTGTTGAAGGGGTTAACGGGGTTGGAGCTTGCATTGAACGACGTCTTATCGTTGGTGCAGAAGCGCAACCTTACGCACCCTTTGTGGGACGTCGGCAATTCATTCCCTTTATTCCCCAGATGTCTCCGGAAACGTCACCGGCCGACACTTTGCAATCTCTCCTGACTCCTGAGAGCTGGCATTTGATTGAGCAAGCTGCATTACTGGAAGCAGGTGGCTCCTGTGAAGTATGTGGCGACGGATCGCAGCCTTGCGAGGCACATGAACTTTGGGAGTATCGTTATCCTTCATCTGATGAGATTGAAGGCGTTCAAAGACTTGAACGTCTCATTTGCCTTTGCCCGGATTGCCATCAGATGATGCACCCCGCGGTTGCGCTATTAGAAGGTAGGGAAGCTGATTGGCTCTCCTGGTTGAAGAGTGTCAATGAGTTTTCAGATGATGAGGCGCGTGAAGCTTTTGAAGTCGTTCGCCTACGGGCTACACATGCTTCACGATTTGACTGGGTTTTGGATCTTTCAAGGTTAGGTACTGAGATCGAGATTGATTCTTCATGGAACATTGATGAGTCAATCTGGCGCTTTTTCCCCAGACATGATTTTGACCCCAGAGGAACGCTGCCCCTCGGGATCTCGTTTCAGTACCGTGGCGAGCATTACCCGCGGGCGAGCACAGACGAATATTATGACTTGCTTGATGCCGATGGAACTCCTGCGCCTTCTGGGGGCACACCATTCTCGGCGGAAAGGTAGCAGCGGTGATCTTCCTGTGTCTCCGATGGGGCGGTGACACAGCGGATCGTTGTCAACGGGAAGGTGCTGCCATGATTGAGCCGAAATGTTTCTGAAGCGATGGGCTCATTGCATGGTATATGACGTTAGCTGCATTGCGCCCCATAAACGTGTCCCGATCCCATTTCGAGAGCAACAGTAGCGTTGCTGCCCTTGGCAAAATTCATCCACGCATACGGTTCCGGCGCAGACGCACCCAAGAGCATCTTGATATCACTATCTCTGGTTTGCAAAAGAGATATGCACACCAGTTGCTCCTTTCGTCTGTGCGATGCAAATTCGTAAAATACCACGTAAGGAGAAGATTCTGTGACTGATACCCAAAATATCATAGAGAGCATTCAGCGCAAAATCGAAACGATCGAGGCAGATATTCATAAATTGCACCAGGAGATGAGCCCTGCCGACGCTCCATTTGTATTGGGGAAGAAAAAGGTAGAGGACACCGGCAGACAAATGTCCGAGCTATATCAAACGCTGACCAAGACGATTGAGAATGACACCAGGAAATACGGAAAGTTGCGGGGACTGATCACGGTTCTTGGCTGGATACCACTATCGCCGTATTCGGAGCGGAATCGTCAGTTTTCAAAGCTTAATCGTCAGTTGCGCCAGGCAAAAGCCCTTTACGAACAGGCAATGGACGAAAACGACACCCTTATTCGGCAAAACGGTGGGTACCGAAGCGCGTCCGCCAGGAAAAACGCAGAAGCAATCAAAACGCTTCGCCAGCAAGCAACGAATCTATCATATGCTCTTGCCGCCATTCCAGTCCTCAACCCGGACAATATTACCACGCTTGAAGAAGCTGAGGCATACGGCGCTAGAGGAGATGTGCGTAAATCGATCCGAGGAACGTTTCGCTCGCATCTTCATGATGACAGAGCTCCAGTCACGGATTCTGATCTCACTGCCATTGCCTCAATGGCATCATCCGTTGTGCTCACCAATTCATTCGATAGCAGCTCTAGCGATGGAGGAACGTCATTCGGAGCCGGCTTTTGACGTCGCAAGTTCTTGGCTGAGTTTTTCCAAACCCTTCACGACCTAACCCCCTCCGTACCGCGGGTGTTCTTCGATCGCCCGTAGAGCAGGGGGGGCTGCTCAACAGCGGAGGTATTCGTAACGGATATTGTTCAGACAATATCCGGCATTCGCGATTCCTGCTTCATTGACCCGCACCTGTCGGGATGCCTGGATGGCACCCGACCCGGCGGAGGAGTCTCCACAGGCATTTCGTCGACCGAGGCCGATCCGGAAGCAGTACCCTGCTCCGTTCTTCGTTGAGTTCATGGTCATGAATCATGTACGACACCATATGATCTTTCCTGACGTCCATTGATTCATAAGGGGAATTTCCGGCGATTTGCGTTGGGATTTTCCCGATCGTGCATTCGGAATTTCCTGATGGTCGAGGCTTCTAGAGGCGCTGGGCATAAGAAAGCCCCCGCCGGAGGCAGGGGTTTTGGCATTGATGGCGATGGTGATCCGCAGTCAGCCACTGAGCGGGTCACCTAGGGGCGATGGGAATATCCGGTCGACCTCCGCCCGGGGGTAGAGGGTGCAGCGCAGCTTCTCTGCGGGAAACGCCGGCTCGAGACCGATCGAACGCATTCAGGTCGCGCTGGAGGCAGCAGGCGCGGCGTTCTTTGAAACCGACGCCGGCGTCGGGGTGATCGTGAAGCACGATGGCGATCCTGGCCCGTGATCCCGTCCAGTTTCGTGGTTTGTGTCCGTCTTCCGAGGGAAGGGAGTGTGTCTTGCTGGCGGCTGATCTAGTTGTCATCGACTGGACAGAAAGGGCGCAGCAAAGACCATTAGTAGTCTGATCAAGATCGACGATGCTGGAGCGAGCGCAGAATTCGATGCGACACCGTATTTCGAGATTGCATCGGACGAAGATCTGCGGGCATTGATCGGCATCAATTTCAGCGGTGACTACGCCGCCGACGATGTAGCACACGCCTTGCGCGCCACGCACCCCGGCATCGACCGTGTCCTGAGCTACATGGAAGAAAAGGGCGTAGGATTCGAAGTGGCGATCGTCCCGGACGATGCTATCGAGTGGATCGTCGTCAATCGACCGGAGTTGGTGAAAACGCCATCGATGCCCGTGTGACCTTTCGCGTGGCTTCAGGCAGCGGCTGCCTTGCCTAATGGCAGTCGGATGTCATGACCCGGTTCGCGCCCGACTCCGCTACAGCGGCGAACGTGCCATCACCATAGGCCACTGCACTCCACGCATTCGCCTTCGGAACGGACCTGAGTGCCCAGTTGATCCCATCTGAAGACGTCATCATGAGATCGGTTCCTGTGTTGGCGACGGCCACGAACATTCCATTTCCATGCGTCACACCATACCAACTGCCGGCTCCCGGCGTTGCCCTCAGCGTCCACGTAATGCCGTCAGGCGAGGTCATCACTCGGTTCGTGCCGGCTTGAGCCACGGCTACGAATTGACCACCACCATAGGTCACGCCATACCACGCATTGCTGGAAGCCCCTGCCGGTCTCGGCGTCCATGTGATGCCGTCCGACGAGGTCATCACCTTGTTCGTGCCAGAGTTCGCAACGGCCACGAATAAACCATCACCGTAGGTAACGGATCTCCAGCCACTAGCCTCCACAGCCCGCGCCGTCCACGTGATCCCATCCGGCGAAGTCATCACACGGTTGGTACCCGTCTCAGCAACGGCGACGAAAAGACCATTGCCGTAGGCCACGGATCTCCACCAATTGCTCTCTGAAGCGGTTGCTAGAACCCAAGACACGCCGTCAGCAGACGCCATCGCACGATACGTTCCGGAATTCGCCACGGCGACGAATATGCCATTCCCATACGTGACAGAATTCCATCCGCTGACCGTGCCAGCCCTTGCCGTCCACGTGAGACCGTCAGATGAGGTCATCACCCGGTTCGTTCCTTCGTAAGCGACCGCCACGAACTTGTCCTCGGCATGCACGATCGAATGCCAATTGCTTGACGGTGCCGACCGTGCGTTCCAGAGATCGCACGCGCCATTGACCTTCACGGAGAACTGCTGGGTCGATGCGTAGTCGTTGTCGTGCTGATCGACTGCCGTGAGGACCATGTTCGACAGCGCATTTTCTGTCGCCGTGTCGACTTCAATCACACCGGTAACAGCATCGAAATCGAGCCAATCCGGCAGCTCGGCGGGGGCGCTGCCCCACTGCAGCACGCCAACGGCGTTCGCTGCAGTGGGTGTGATGGTCAGGGCATCTCCGACCGCCACCTCGTATGCCGTCTGCGGCACCGATGCCGTCAGCGGCAGATGGATAATCAGCTCCAGTTCCTGGCTGGCGACCAGTTCGCCTGCCGCATCGCGCACCTCGATCGTCGGCGTGTAGGTGCCCTCGGTTGCTGGCGACCACAGAATTGCGCTGCCGCTCCATGTCGCTCCGGGCGGCAGGCCTGCGACGTCTACCGTGTAGCTGGCGTCGATACCGTTGACGGTGACTGGAATGTTGATGTCCCCGAGGTCCCGGCCGTTGACGCTGGTCGCTGCCGCATCGCCATTCACGACGAAGGAGATGGGATTGTTCCCGCCAATATCGGGGGTACCGCCTCCGTAGAAGATCGGCGCATCCATGTTCAGCCGGACCCACTGCTCGGCATGAGCGGACGTCGAGAGCGCAATGCCCATGGCGAGGATCGAGATACCAATCAAGCGACGCATTGCGATCTCCAACGCTTGGAAATAAATGTGTGATATGACTTACAATCGTGGATTCGTCAGAAAAACACAACGGATCGTTCGGACGAATGCAAGCGAGCCAGCGTGACGTAGACTCGGGTGGTTGGGTTGGCCGATCTGGCCGTGATGACTGTTGTTTGCCGTCGCCGGGCATCTTACCGGCGGCGGCGATCCTTTGTGGGCGATGACGGAAACGACCTCCGGGCGGATCGCGTAGTTTCAGCTTCGATCAGGAAATTCCCAACCGAGAGCCAAGATACGAAAAAGCCCGGAATTCCGGGCTTTTTGCTGACCATCAGGAAAGATCATTTAGAAACTAGCACAGTGCACCCGCGGCAGTGTATTTGGCCAGCAGCAGATCATAGCCACCCACCCCTGCGTTGGCGGTATGTCCGGTGACATAGATGGCACCATCCGCGCCGATAGTAAGGTATCCGAAATGGCTTATCCCTCGGCTTTGAGGATTAGCCGAAACTAGAACGACCGGATCCTCCACATTGGCGACATGTGAAAGTGCCCATGCCAGAACAGTCATGACAAGTATTCTTTCCGCTTCCCCCACAGGACGTGCAGGAGAAATTACCATTGTGAGATCGTATCTGCCCTCCGCCTCCACATGACGTGCAGCGGAGGGATCTCATACCGTTGCAAGTACTGCATGGGACGCGTCCTGAGCCCGAGCAGCCGCGGCATGGCTGCTGAACATTCGGTCGTCCAGGGGTGGACGAAGTATCACCTCTCCCAGGCATGGATGACGGGGTTTTTCTGCCATATGGGCTGTTCCAGGCCATGTCGCATCCTTTCGATCAGTTCCAACGATAATAGGATAGTTCTGGAACTGATCAACCCTGGATAGCTAGCAAAACGAAAACAATCCCGGTTAGAGCATGAACACTATACCCGATTCCACACGAGGCAAGTCGAGCGACAGCAACTCCGGAACCAGAGATGAATCTTCCACGACGTCTTTGAACTGTACGGCAAATCCGTTCTCTGTCAGCCTGGCTACTACTCCTTGCAGATACCCCACCTGACATTCATCACCGACTCTGGCAGGCAGATCGCTTTCCAAGAGAACACCGGTTCTTGACGCATTCACGATATTGCAGGTGTTGTAAGGGCTACCTTCCACGGAAACCGCCGATTGCGGATCCTGCAGAGGAAAGCGCCCCATAGTGCGGCGTTCTCGCAAACCATAGGCTTTACGACGAACCATCCAATTTAGACGAGACATCAGCTCTGCCCGGCTGGGATCGCACATATTAAGCTCTAATGTGCACAGAGCTCCAATGGCTCTTGTTATTCGTCCCCGTATAACACCGATTTCAGGGATGCCTACAGACGCCTTATCACCTCGATTAGCCCCCTCGGTAACGACAAAAGTCGCGGTCTTTCGGTTGACGTTACGTACCCGACAATATGCTGGTTTGCGCCCTGTTCCATTCCAGCCCTCAAGAAAATAACGAGCAGCGATATCCCCGACAAACCGAACTTTATTCGGATCGTCGGGAGCAAGGATAAATGGGACAATATCGGTCATGGCCGCTCCTATCAGGGTTCGGGTGCAGCGTATTGCATCGGACAATGGTTCTAACGAGGATTCGTTTACGAATGGTAAAGATCGTTCCCTTCTGTGCCTTGAGCGAATCCATCAATTTTTGCATGCTGCCAAAAATAAAATGAATGGTGTCGAAATGAATGTATCAGCAGAGGCTCTGGAAACGCTCAGGCAACTGCGTATTTTTACGGCTACTAAACAGGGATGGATGCATACTGAAAAATTACTGGACACGATGTTCAGTGATCAGAAAGCGCGTGCCACTGCTGCTAAACATGTGAAAGAATTATTTGCATCCAATCTTATTGTCGTTCGCGGCAAACGCTATAAGGCGCTGGCTCCCGGCCGGCTAGATGATGACACGATAGAAAAACGCAGTAAAAATTATCACGTGTTCGTTGAGAAAATGGCTGACCGGTTTCATACAGATGCCGGGATACGCCGTCGATATGCTGATACATTCAAGGCTATCAGGCGAATATATGGCTTGCATCGTTTCCCGGGCAAGACGCCATGTTTATTGGTTCCAACATCAATCATGTGGACCGAATTCGGGCCACGGCCAGCAACCGCTATTGCTGTTGTCATAGAAAAGCATGGAATAAGAGTTCTGCAACTCGGATCGGATTGTTTCCGCCATGAGGCTAATGTTCTGATACCCTCTCCATTTCTGGAACGGGGTGTCGATATAAGTTCTAGTTGGCTGAATGATCTGGACAGTACCACCATTTCTCCTTTCTCCAAACCTGCGGGGCAATTCCCGTTTCGGTTAGGTAAGGTTTCCAGGCAAGTTCTGAAAACCGCTTATAAGGATCTGGAAGGCTTTTGCCGGTGGGTTGGAGTGGAAACTGATTATGCCTCCACGCGTCTCAAAAGCATAAAAACATCGATGAACCTTGCAACACCATTAAGCGGGCATGTCAGACGCTGTCTGTGGAGTCTGCTCGATGTTGAAACAAGACGGCTGGCCATGACTCATCCCGCCGCGACCTTCGAGCGATATAAATGGATTTGCGGGTACGACGATGTTTCTTCGCTTAGGCGGCGGCAAGCTCTTTCATCGTATCCGCTTTTTTGGAAACAGCTGAAAGGAATCGAGAAAGAAATTGATGCAGGAGATTCTGTTGATATTTCTTTATCTCGTTCCACAGGAATTCCTGTTCGCAATCTTAAGCGTTTGCAGAAACTCACTTGGCAGAAAGCGGGTGAGTCCTATCATTATCTTTCCACCATGAATCCTTTGATCACGACCATCCTGCAGAATGGTTCCGTTGATTTCCTGCCACCGCGGCAGGGGTGGAATAATTTGCGTACTTTAGTCGATTCTTTTGACAATACGTTTTCGCCGAGTAAATACGATTTAAGAGTATTTGATACTTCGCTTTGTAATGCCTGCCTTAAAAACGCTCCGTCAGTTCTTCTTCGTTTACCAGATTTTTTCGATGCTTTGAATGATTTGTATCTGACAGCAAAACAACTGATTTTTGGATATTGGGACGTCCCCTTCAATACACATCTCGACGAGGTTTGCCGAAACGGGATTATTGCGTTGGCAGGTGGTAGCCCCAGATCAATAAGGTTCATGGATAAAACCAGCCGGCGATGGCACAGGGAAATCTCAGCTTTAACGATTCTCAAGAAACGTTGGCGTCGTATCGATTCAGGTAGTGAAGTCCGAACTTGGTTGCCATTATCAGACGGGCACATGCATAAAATGGGTAGTCTATCCTGGATATGTGACGAAGATGATCTTGAGATTGAAGGTATTCTTATGTCGCATTGTGTTGGGTCCTACACCGAAGCGTGCGTAGCTAAGAAGTGCCATATCGCCCGGGTCGAGGCGAATGATGGGCGGAGTACCGCGGAATTTCAATGGGACCCAAACGAAAAGACATTACACCTCGTGCAACTTAAAGCAGCATATAACCTCCAGGCTTCCGATGGGTGCTATGAGGTCGTGCATTCTTTTTTAGATAATTCACGACATGGCCTGGGATTAAACAAAAAAGCCCTCCAACCTAAAAAAAGGGAATATTCTACCGCTTACAGTGCTGCCTTAAGTGTTTCTACTGATGCCAGGCAGGCTGTGCTTCAGGGATATGACCAAATTTTCCCGGGATTTGCTGACTTGATTAAGCATGCCCGTCATGCGCGTGAGGTGGCTTGAGATAGGCAGTCGCACAAGACATCATGTGAATGTCACTAACCACAGGTAAGTTTTATGCGCAGAAATAGCCTATTCGAATCCGTTACCGATCCACGTTCTGATCAAAGACGGTCACGCCCCAGCGTTTCAGCGTTTCGAAGAATTGATCGTAACCTTGATGACGCCTTAAAAGGCATGAAGACTAGGGACGATTTGTTATCGCCGGCAGCACCTCATCCTTCTGGATCAAGGCCAATTCGTTGAGTAACCCGATCTATTAATCAGGAACCGCTGATAACGAATATTGCCTGAACAATATCCGTTACGAACCCAGCCGAATTTCATATATCGCTAATCATCAAATCCAAGGGGTGAGTTATCCGCCAGGCAAGGTAGCTCGATCGCGTCTACGAGATTATTGTCGTCGTCTATGAAGGCGATAGTTGCCTTATTGGCAGTTCTTGTCGCCAGGATCACCTGCTGAGGATAACGACGTGAGATGTTAGGATCACCCAGGATTGTGATGTTATCGTTCTGAATGGAAACCGCCGTCATTTCCTGTGGGCGCTCAGAAGCCCAAAGGAACAACCATACCTGACCCTTCGGGTTAATTGCCCCTACCCCAGAGATCTCGTTCATACTCATTCCTGTCCTCCCATGATCTTTTTGACCCTAATCCGCTCTACGGATTCATGCAAGCTGGAGGGAATCCTGCCCCACACTTATTGAGGAAAGTATATGGAATATAGTCGATAAGGGTAATTTGTAACTCAAGCGACCTTTTCATGATCTTGATACCGTTATTTTCTCATGCCGTAAATCCGGTTGCAGCAAGGCTCTTTCTCCTTCACGCCTTGGCAATATTCTATTGACTATCATTGGGCTATCCACTTGTAAGTCCGAGGCCCTTGAGGCAGGTGAAGCTCATGTGTTCATTTCCCCTCAAAGTTTGGGTTCTCTCGGATCTTCATATCGACTTTTGTGCCATGACGGTCGTTCCTCCTGCAGAAGGATTTGATGTCGTTGTAATTCCCGGCGACATCATGAATGGCTGGAAGGACTCTCTGACATGGCTGCAGACGACCTTTATCCCTCTGGGACGGCCGATTATCTACGTGCCCGGGAACCATGATTTTTATGGTGGCAGATTGAGCGATGTTCACGCTATGCAATCCATGGCAACTGACCTCGGGATCGAGCTTTTGCACAATGGACAATCGATTGTAATTAATGGAGCTCGCTTTCTGGGTGCTACACTCTGGACCGACTACCTTATCGCTGGATCCAGGAATGAGGCCATGACCTGGGCAATGAACTCCATGCCCGATATGAAGCATATCCGAGGAACTTCGAATGCCGTGACTGCCATGGATCTGCTGGAGGAGCATGAATTTCAACTTAATGCGATTGTGGAGGCACTCAAAGTTCCCTTCAGTGGGGTCACCGTTGTAGTCAGCCACCATGCTCCACATTCTCGTAGTTTAAGCGGAGGAACGGCCACTGATCCTGATGATGGCTCTTTTGCCAGTGATCTTGAGTGGGTAATCAGGCAATTTTCCCCAGAGTTCTGGATTCATGGCCATGTGCACCATTATTGCTATTATGAAATTGGCGAAACGCAAATTCTATGCAATCCTCGAGGCTATCAAACAGTAGATGGGCATGCGGAAAATGATCTCTTTGACCCGCATCTGGTTATTGATGTTTGATCCTCATTACATGAGGTTAAACAGCAATAGGGCTTCTACGGATTAACGATTCTGGGGAACAGATGATCGCCTCTTTCGAAACTGTTGCCGCCTATGGGCAGATTGCTCTTTTTACCAAGAATGGTAACGCAGTTTTCCCTTACTGGACGGAAGCCCATATTCAACAAGGTTTCGCCATGACCACTTCGGTGGTTTCATTTGGGTTCCCTGACCATGAGGGCACAATCTGGATCGAAATTTCTTTGGAAGATTCACTGGATTATGTTCCTGAAACGGCTATACGCTGTATTGAGGTGCCATTCTCAGTTCAAGAGGAAGGGGTAGGCTTATCGACCTTCGATGGAGAGATAGATATTCCGGTTCCTTCCGGGGATTATACGATTCGCTTCACCTTGCTGCCTGGCCGGCCGGTAGATGAGAATTGGGCCACACATGTTGTTATGATCCAGATCGCTCCTCGAACGACATCGAACGCCCGGATACTGCATAGAGATGATGAGATCACCGCAATTAATTTAATCGAAACTGCTGACCCATTACCCGCTTAAATGGAATGTCATAAGGCTAATTATATATTGAATGCGGTGATGCTCTGAGAGATATGATCATTAAGCAGATATTCAATATGAGCGCCAATCATCTCAATTTCCTTTACACGGAATGAGGCGGATATATCTTTAGCGGTATACTCATCACATTCTTTCAATGCTTGGGAGAGTATTTCAAGATTACCTGGAACTGCGGAGAAATCCTCCTCATCTGGATTGATTCTTCTTAGGTCTAGAGCAGCCTGAATAGCGTCATCACTCAGATGATGCAGTGATCGTGAGGCAATAAGAGTCTTCCCTAGTGATGATGCTTTTTTAAGGGCTAATAGAACTGGATTGGTCTTAATACCAGAAGCATCAATTACCTCAATTCCAGGAAGATTGTTTTCCATCCTCAAGTCGTGGTTCTCAGCAATGGTTTCCGCCAAAGACAGGGCGCTATCTACTTGATCGCAAGGGAATACGATACAGCCATTCCCATGATGATCTACACCTACTTCTATTCTCAAAATCTCTTCATCTTCCTGGCGTCTTCTCGAAATACGGATCGTGGGTTCTGAAATGGTTCTGTGCACCAAGTCCTCGATGATCAAAAAATCATCAATTGCGTTTTGCATTTTGGACGCAAAACCTTCGGCACCAGTGAATTCTAAAATGCGACCTCCTTTGTTCTGGAATGATTCTATCGTATGGAATGTTCCACCCAGGAAAGGGTTTGCGTATGTGGTGCTGGAGATTATCTCCAGAAATTTGTTGAGATCTCCTGACGAGAAAAGCGTAAACCACCTGTCCCCTTTGGCTCTATAAGTGATCTCATTTTCAGAGCGTAGAATGAGAGCAACAGGAGCTCCTGTTGCGTTCGTACGCATGATACGAACAGGCACCTGATCAAGAATATGAAAGTTGTAGACGTGTTTTTTCGGACCTTCGCGGCCACGAATTTCATACGTCCCATAAGCCCAGGCATCTACTGCTTCCATTGTCATCGCTCATTTCCTTTCGACGTGTGCCCAAGTTTTGGTTTATGCTGAATCAGTAACTACCGGACAAGATTCTCATGGATGTCATTCGAGCCTCTTATTTGCAATTGGTGCTCAGAGGATTTGGAGTTGAGGCAGGAATGCATGACTGCTGCAATGCCTGGGAACGGTTGTGTTTAGTGGAAGGTATGGATCGTAGGAACGTTCTGGTTGCCCTGTTTGATCTCGGACCGGCCAAGGCAGAGGCTATCTTGGATCAACTGCGGCCATTTCTTGCCCCAGAAGATTAAAGACGCATCCATGACAAATCGGCATTGTTATCCAGACCCGCCAGGTCCATCACAGTACCTTCCCGTTTGGCAAAGATAGGGATAGCCGTGCCGACGCCAATTGCTACTGGACGCCGTTGCTCGTCACTGATGGCAAAGCCTTTCCCGTTGGCGTCATAGACAAGAAATTCGCCGGCGACATCCACTTCATAAAGGACGCCCTGAATATTATGAGGGTTCAATGCGTCCTGGGCTCGAGTAACAAGCTCGTAATCAAAATCAATATCGGATCCCATGGCTCTTGCCATGGTTCGCCCGGCAGAACTGCCGAGCATCCCGAGATCTTCCAAGGACTTCAGAGCTGCAGTGAAATTGATATCCGCTCGCTGAACGCTATCGAATTCCCGCGGCATCTCGCTGTGGAGAATATCGTACAGAGTCCAGAAGCGATTGATCGGCTCAACGTCATCGCTGATCATCCGGGCGCTTTCAACTGGCATGACAGCCATGATTCCGCCCTTCACCTGCAGGTATTCAGCATTTTTCATAAGAGATTTACGAAAAGAATCACCAAATCGGCTTGCAAGATCCACGTTTGCAGTTTCGTCCCATAGATCATAGGCCTTGTCGAACATATCCAGAATCGATGGATCATGAGGGAAGGTCTCAATCCGACCTTCAGTGAAGGCATCGGCAACATTCCAAGCCGTGCTGGACCAGTGCTCATAAGCCATGAGATTGCCGCGCAATTCTTCCAACTCGGTTCTGATGGCCATGAGTTTAGGCAGGTCATTAGAGCCTGTATCGAGGGTGGCCATGATGACGCCGAAAGCTTTTGCCTGCTCGGGGCTGGCGGCTCCCAGACAAAGACCGACATTCGTATAGACCGCGGCGCGCGAAAGCGCATCTTCGGTTACGTCACCTATGGCACTCATTTCCCAGATTTGGCTGGTTGGATAGAGTGCGCTGTAAACGACGCAGTCGGCATTTTCCCTGGCTGCGATCTGATCAGAAACGGGAAGAGAATTTTCGTGCAGGTCAACTACGATGACACCAAGCCCCGGCATGGCGTCATCAAGGCGCTTCTGAATGTCTGAAGCCAATGCCGCAGATGCTTCCTGGGAAGGACTGTGCACACCCTCCATTGAGCTAGCGAATGCATTAGCGACAACGATCGATGTAGCTACTGCTCCAGCAGCAGCTAGAGCCAATCGCCCACTCCCGAAGACAGCGGCGCCGGCGCTGGCGAAATCGATGATCTTATTCGAAAGTTTCTTGGCCAAATCAGATCACTCCTGAACGATTTACCAGCGATTCTATAAGTGAATGAAGCAAGCATCCACCCGATGCATGGTAAAATACACTGGAATGAAAACTAGGATAGGAAAGGGTCAAGCGGCGTTGACAAGGCTGGCCGCGGCTCGTTTTTCCTTGGCGACATACATTGCTCGATCAGCTGTCTTCCAGAGGTCTTCAATACCGGTTTGATCGGCGGTACTGGAATCAGCAACCCCAATGCTCATGTCCACGGATAAAACAGTGACGGAGCCGCACCTGAATGGCTGCCGCATTCGGGTTCGAACACGCAAAGCCATTGTCTGAGCTAATTCCAAACTGGCTCCTGGCATGAGAAGAACGAATTCGTCCCCGCCAACTCGATATGCAAGATCCTGTGGACGTTTGGTTTCCAAAATACGGGCCGCAACTTGCCGTAAGAGATCATCCCCTACAGCGTGACCATGCATGTCATTTACTTCCTTGAAACGATCGAGATCCATGTAAAGAATGGAGGCATCAAGATAAAATGGGAATTCCGTAGAAAAAGCCCTCCGATTACCGATCCCGGTAAGGCTATCTTCTAACGCCATCTTAGAGTTCAGTTTGTATTCCTGCTCGAGGTCACTGAGAAACCATTTGAGCTTCAATCGGATAAACGCAGTGATGATTACCCCGAAAATCCCCATCCCGACAATTCCGGGAATTGAAGCGATGACGACGTCCTGGATGCCTAGGTTCTGTTCTGTTGCTCGAGGTAGGATGGTGCAGCTCATTATCCAGGAGCATAGAATAATGCTGATCGCACCAACGATCAGTAAGGTGGTAATGGAAGATATGAGACGTGACGGTTTCAGAGAATTATACATTGAAAGCTCATGAGAAATCGTTGCGCAATATTACGTTAGGATTCATTAACGAAAGGTTAATGCCGCGCTGGATTCAGGGTGGTGGCTCTCCGGATTCTGAGGTCGCCCATGGCTTGTCGGTCATGAGATGTGCATGGGTTATACCATCCTCATTCGCCTGGACGCCCATGCGTTGTCAGTCATCTGGAAGATTTAGGGACGGTTAACCAAAGATTTTCACGCTTATGGTGCTTTTGAAGATCTCTATATATGATCTCATTATGAAAACCTATTTTACTGCTGACCCGCATTACGGGCATTCGAACATCATCAAATATTGTAAACGCCCATTTTCCAATGTTTCGGAAATGAATGAGTCAATGATTGCCAATTGGAACAACGTAGTGCAAAACGACGATGATCTGGTTTATATCTTGGGCGATTTCTGCAACTATCGAGATAACCGATCTGCCGGAATTTTTCATCGGCTGCGTGGACGCAAGATTCTGATTATCGGCAACCATGATTATGAAAACCATACGACACTCAATCTCCCATGGGAAAAGATTGCCGACTACCTCGAGGTAGTCGTTGACCATCAACGTCTGGTGCTGCAACACTATCCGCTTATGACCTGGAACAAGATCGGTAAAGGGGCTTTGCAGCTATATGGTCACCTTCATGGCCGGCTGCCAGGAACTGATAAAGCTCAGGATGTTGGTGTCGATGTCTTTGGATTTAAGCCAGTATCCCTACAAGACATTATGCGACGGATGCGGCGTAATCCTGCTCACCCAAGGTTGCCCCTCGTCAATGACAATAATGAAGATAATCTATCGTTAACCAGTAGACCTCGACCCTGAAATTGTTGCTTGCCTCTTGCGTAGAGTAATGCTAGATACACAACCGATGTCGATGAAGCCTATCGACGACCGTACGGACCGGGGGGCAGCTCCCCGCGCCTCCACCACCAGCACCCCGCCGCCTTTAAGTTCCTTTCCAGGAGCGGCAGCGGCAGGGATCGCAACCCGGCAACTTCATGTCAGGGGTGCTGATGATGGGGGCGAAGTAGGAATCGACGGCGGTACGAAGATATCGTGGAGGCATCCGGGGTGGGCCCGAAATAGCTCAACAGAACTAAATGCCAATGATAACGGCGAGGCCTTCGCTGTCGCTGCGTAAGCAGTGCCGGTAGGCCACTGAAGCCCTCCGGGGTCGCACTCGGAGGCGGGGTTCACAGGCACCTGGCAACAGAAGCCTGTACTCTTCCATTCTATACTGGAAGCAGTGCCACTGATGAGACCTGAAGGGTCGAAACGCGATTGCGTCTGGCACGTGTAAGGGAAACGCCACCTAAGGTATTCGGAATCAGGTCTCACGATCTCGATGAATAACCGGAAAGAATAAGTGGTAGACACCGATTGCCAGGAAAGGGTACTGCGAGCTCGATAGTCGTGTGTGCCAGGGTTGGAAGGCAGCCGTTTTGTGGAGTCACTGTTCTAGAGGTGACGTCGAACCAAAGCGAGTGAAACTCAAACCAAGTTCCCATCCCACGAGGATACCGATCATACCGTAGGTATGGTACACGGTCACAATGCCTCGAAGGGGGAGTGATTGATGTGATGCCCCCATAGGGGTGCTGGTTAACTGAACTGGATACAAAGAGCGGTCGTGGAGAAATCTACCCGCTTGCCGAAGTCAGAGGAGGTAGGCTCTCCTTGTCGAGAATAGCTACCTCGATTTGAACTTCACTTTGATCTGGTAGTGACTGGCACCCCTATTTTCATATGCAAAAACGATGTTATTTCACTCAAGCTCGCAACTATCACCGCATTCGACGTCGTATTCTCCATCAGGCATGAAGAACAGATCGGGTTGTTCCCTGATCTGTTGAAGAAGATCCGCATAACTGAATCGACTGGAAAAAGTACCACCTCTTTGGCGTTCCTGTTCAATCCACCATTCGGCCATTTCAGGATTGGCTCGAATGAGTGCCTTTAAGTTTTGTTTCCCTTTCAGGAAACAACCGTCGCAGTTTCCCTCATGAGATTGTAACTGCAAATCAAAATTCTGTTTCCTCCAGAATTCCATGACGTCGGCTTTTGCAATCTTGCCGCGGTAGAGGGGCATCTCATTAAACCAGGGGCTTTTGCCGGCTGCATTCTTTTCCCATTGCTTTGCAACACGTCCAGGTTCATCGAAACGAAGACCTACCACGTTGATCCACGAGGTCCAGCCCAAAGACTCGAGATAACGTTGGATGGTCTTGACCTTCAACTCTTCGGTACACCACCGTTCCATCCAGTTTGGTAGTCGCTGCTTTTGATTTATAAGGGCAGCGAATGGTTCTCCTTTACGGCTGGCACTATTGTAGCCAACTATTTCAAACTGCTTTTCCGGACGCCATTCCAGCCAGGTCACAGGAACGTTCCAGTGACTCTGACATTCATGAACGAAGCGCAAAGTTTCTTCTCGTTCCTTACCTGTATTGGCAAAAGCAACGATTACGTTTTCAGGCAACATCCCTTTATGAGCTTGGAGAATGCACCACAGCATGTAAGCTGAAGTGCGGCCGCCCGAGAATGATATGACAGCTGGACCATTTACCTTGAAAGGGGTGTCGCGTGGGGTCTTGTTCATGTGCTGCGCTTTACTCTGAAGCCAATTTTAATAGGATTCACCACAGAACGCGGTTTGGGCTCATCACCCACTTCTCGCCGCAAGTCCGGGACAGGACTGTTGGAAATGATAACAGGAGCTTTTTCAATGAGTGGCTGAGCCTCATCCACGACCGCTCCCTTTATCTGCGGTGGATTATCGATCCTGTAATGATTGATACCCGCATACCGTTCAGCAGACGCCAGGTTTGAGAAAGATGCAAGATAAAGCAGGCTTTCTGGCTCGAGAAATGTCCAGCGCTCTCTAGGGCGATCGATGATTTCGAATAATTGGCCTGAGGACAATCCTGATTTCCTTTTATATGACCGGTTACGATGTAATGGGACTTCAGATTTGTCCCTGGTTCAAGAGGTTAGTGGTGAGGCGATATGCAAATCGCATGCTTCGTTTTTGTTTCTTCCTCATAAGTAATCTTATTCTTTGGGGAAAGTTCTGGGAGTAGGATTCCCTTTGACAGCATTCCAAAAATCTTCGGCTCTTTGCTCAAAAGTGGCTCCGCTGCGGCCATCGCTCTGATAAAAATCGCCGGGATTTATGCCAGGAGCATATTCCTGAGGTATCCACCCATTGGGATTATCATGGGGGAATTGGTACCCAACATGGCCTAATTTTTGAGCTCCAGCGTAATGCCCATCTCTCAAATGAGACGGGACAGGAATGGCTGGTTGGCTTCGGACATATTCCAATGCCTGCCCAATCGCACGACATGCCGAATTGGATTTTGGTGCCAAGGCGATATGAAGAGTCGCATGCGAGAGTACGATCTGGGCTTCAGGATAACCGATATGCTGGACAGCTTGCAGAGCTGCAGCTGCGGTTGCCAGGGCGGTATTGTCAGCCAACCCTACATCTTCTGAGGCATGGATAAGAAGGCGTCGAGCGATGTATCTGGGATCCTCGCCACTGGCAATGAGACGGGCTAGCCAATAGATACTAGCGTCAGCATCCGACCCTCGCATGGATTTGATCCAGGCGCTGGTAACATCGTAATGAGCATCGCCATTACGATCATAAGGTATAGGGCTGGCATTATAAACTTCGTCTACGGCCGCCTGATCAATCGTGATTTCATTGTCATCTTGACCGATGACAATGTCTTCTATGGCGTTCAAAGCACGACGCGCATCCCCGCTGGCTCTCCCTGCTAACGATTTTAACACATCTGGAGCAATCTTTATGTGGATGTTTCGTTCTTGTAATTTGCGAATGGCGCGCTTGACCACTTCACTCATTTCGTCGACGTCGAGTGGCTTGAGCTGAAGAATGGTAGATCTGGACACAAGAGCAGGTGTCAGAACATGATAAGGATTGCCAGTTGTGGCAGCAATCATGTCAAAAACACCATCTTCAGTAAGTGCAAGCAGGGAGTCCTGCTGTCCAGCATTGAAGCGGTGCACCTCATCAACAAAGACCAGGATATCAGTCCCTCTAGCTTCGCTGGCGAGATCCCGGATGTCTTTTACCTGGTGCTGTGCAGGATGCAACATTCGGAATTTTTTGTTCATTGTATTGCCAATAGCGCGCGCAATCGTCGTCTTCCCGATGCCGCTGGGACCGTAAAGAATAATGCTTCCGATACGCCCACTAGCGATACGCCGGCGTAGCAATGTATTAGAGCCCAACAAATGTCGTTGCCCGATGATCTCATCAAGAGATTCAGGACGAAGATCGGCTGCAAGAGGTTTGGTTCGATTACGGTCGTGGGCGGATTGGAATAGGTCTGTCATAGGTCGAATCGGGTTTAATTTCTCGTGCAGGCTAAGTCCTATGAAAGGTTTCCGCTATAGCCATCCTCTGTTTCGGCACATAAGATTGAGGCATTCGAAATAGAGAATATAGCTATCCGGTCATGTCGCTGCCTGATTTGAGACGTTGATAAGCTGCCAGAGCAGATCGATGTTCCAACCCCATATGGCGTCTCTATGGCCTAGGCAGACGCTCCAGTCATCAAGGCGCGATCATGTTAAATACGGTACGAAGACCCATTCTCACTATGGTTTATTGGGCGAATCTGTAGCCTGATGTTCAATGTCGACATACATGAGAACTGCGTCGATCATATCGCGTTTTGAGCCATTCAACCGAAATTCACCCAAAATGCTGTTCAACCGGATGGCGAGCTCAGTCAATGGTCGATCATCTCTAATCTCGATCAATGCTTCCTGAGCTTCTGATCTGGACACCTCAAGACAGATATCTGTCATTGTATCTATAACGTCGCTATGGCTCATTCTGGCATTAGAGTCGGGCATGCTGATTATTCTCCGGATCGTGTCTTTCTATAAGATACGGCATCATCTAGGCAAATCGAAGACGGAATACGAATATGGCGCACAATACTGGCATAGCTGGACGACATACTCCAAAAGCGAAAACGGATACCTGGCTGACGCCACCAGAGATTATTAAGGCGCTGGGACCTTTCGATCTAGACGTCTGTGCAGCCCCTAATCCGAGACCCTGGGATACTGCCCATATGCATTATACGGCTCCAGAACAAAATGGTTTGCTGCTGCCGTGGCATGGTAGAGTGTGGATGAATCCTCCTTATGGTAAACAGCTTGGTCTCTGGCTACATAAGCTTTCAGTTCACGGAAGAGGAACAAGTCTGATCTTCGCTCGCACTGATACCGAAGCGTTTTTTGATTATGTCTGGCAAGAAGCGGACGCAGTGATGTTCCTGCGTGGCCGGCTGCATTTTCATTATCCTGATGGCACTCGAGCCAAAACTAATTCTGGAGGTCCTTCTGTTTTGGTCGCTTATGGTGCTGAAGATGTCGAACGGTTGCTCGACAGTGATCTTGACGGAGCTATCGTTGGTCTCAAACGGCCAGTCATGATGCATCTTGCCCTTGACCGAAACATACCAATGCCATCTTGGAAACAAGTCGTCATGGATACACTGCGGGATATGGGGGGCGAGGCAACTCTTCAGGAATTGTACCGAGCGCTGGAAAACCACCCTAAGGTAGCTAACAATCCGAATTACAGAGCCAAGATTCGTCAAACTCTGGCTCGAGCTCAAGCGCAACGTGTTGACGAAGGTCGCTACACTATCAAATGTGTCGCGTGACTAAGGGTTATCCAACTTTTGAGGCCGTCAATCAGCCCTTCTTGTCATTTGAGCAGCGGCTTTCCTCTCCTGTGATCGACGAGGGTAGAATTCATCCGTAACCAGGCATATTCGCCGGCTGCTGCCGATATTTATCTCAGATGCGGATCAGAGTTTGCGCCACTCCCATCTCCATCAACACGGCAACGCGGATTTGAAAGATGTAAATCATGAAGAGAGATATGGCCTGTTGACGCTATCTCCCTCAAGATCGAGGTTCCTGCAAAAGGCATAAGGTAAAATGAGGAATCGATATCAGAGGCCAGATAGCCAGTGCACTAAAAACTGCCCGCGACCATTGGATCGCGGGTAGTTTTGACTTCTCAGTCCTCGAACTGGACGGTGTCACCAGTCAGTGCGGCAGCGTCACCCTCGGTCAGACCCGACGGGTTTGGATTGTTCGTAAGGCTGGCGTCAGGGCTGTCCCAGTTCGGAGAAGTTTCAGAGAGTGTTCCTCCATCGCCTTCCGTCAGGGTAACATCCTGCCAGACGAACGAGCCGGCAGTCATGTCGGCACCAGCATCCGCGGGAAGACGTGCTAGCAACAGGTCGTTGCCTCCTGCGCTGGCGTTGTTGGTATATCCGGTGACATAGACGGCACCATCAGCACCGACGGTAATGCTCTGTCCAGTGTCGTAACCGTTTCCACCCAGTGTCTTCTTCCAGGCCAGCGTACCGTCAGCGTTATATTTGGCCACGAGGGAATCGTAGTCACCCTTCCCGACGCTGTTGGTGTATCCAGTGACATAGACAGCACTATCGGTACCGACAGTGATGCCAAGACCAACCTCACCACCGTTTCCACCCAGTGTCTTCTTCCAGGCCAGCGAACCATCAGCGCGGTACTTGGCCACGAGGAAGTCGTTGCCTCCCGCGCTGGAGCTGTTGGTATATCCGGTAACATAGACGGCACCATCGCCACCGACAGTGATACTTTGTCCAGTGTCGTCACCGTTTCCACCCAGTGTCTTCTTCCAGGCTAGCGTGCCTGCCGCGGAGTATTTGGCCACGAGGAAATCGTTACCTCCCGCCCCGGCGCTGCCGGTATATCCGGTGACATAGATAGCACCATCAGCGCTAACGGCGATGCTCTGACCACTGTCCTCACCGGTTCCGCCCAGTGTCTTCTTCCAGGCTGGCGAACCGTCAGCGTTATATTTGGCCACAAGGAAGTCGCCGCCCACCCCGGCGCTTCGGGTGTATCCGATGACATAGATGGAACCATCGGCACCGACAGCGATGCCCCAACCAGTGTCGGCACCGTTTCCACCCAGTGTCTTAGTCCAGTCCAGCGAACCGTCAGCGTTATATTTGGCCACGAGGAAGTCGCTGCCTCCCGCGCTGTCACTATTGGTCCATCCGGTGACATAGACAGCACCACCAGCACCGACAGCGATGCCGTAGCCATAGTCGATACCGGTTCCGCCCAGCGTATTCTTCCAGGCTGGCGAACCGTCAGCGTTATATTTGGCTACGAGGACATCGCCACCCACCCCGGCGCTTCGGGTGTATCCGATGACATAGACGGCACCATCGGCACCAACAACGATACCATTACCATTGTCCTCACCGTTTCCGCCCAGTGTCGTCACCCAATAATCCGAAACGCCGCCATTGACGGTAACGGAGAAGGGCGTCGTCGACGCCGTCATATTGTCGAACTGGTCAACGGCGGTGAGCTTGAGCTCACCAGCGCTGTTGGAGGCGCTGGTGTCCACCTCGAGCTCACCCGTCAGGGCATCGAGGTCGATCCATTCCGGAAGATCGTCGTCAGTCCCCCACAGCACATTGCCGATGGCATTGCCGGCCGAGGCCTGGATCGTCAGTTCATCTCCCTTGTCAACCGTATAGCTGTTCTGCGGCACGGATGCCGTCAGCGCCGGCAGGATCTCGAGCTCGAGCTGCGCCGTGGCGACAACATTGTCATCACCATCCTTGACCACGATAGTCGGTGACCACGACCCTTCCGCCGCTCCAGGCCAGGACACTGTCCCTGAGCCATAGGCGGAACCCGTTGGCACCCAGCTGGCGCCGACAAGACCTTCCAGTGACACGGTGTGAGAATCGTCGGTACCGCTGATGGTCACCGGCACGGACAGATCGCCATATTGCCGGCCCTTGGCGCTGCCTTCGCTCAGCGCCGTTTCGTCAATGGTGATGGAGATATCAGAATTGCCACCGGCATCGGGTGGTAGCACTTCTCCGCCCGAGAACAGGATCGGAGCCTGCAGGTTCAACCGATACCAGCCTTCGGCATGCGCAGATCCGGTCAAAGCCAACATCAGCGCCAGGGTTGCCACACCAGTCATGAAACGCATCGCAAACTCCATCCGTTCGATATCAATCCTTTAACCGAGGTTAAGATCACCGAACAGGCAGATAAATGCAATACCCGCCCTATGATCGCCCCCTCCGGAAGATCGTAACGAAGGTAGGCAATATCAGCCAGAGTTTGCGAAATCACACGCAATGAAGAAAACGAACCGGCGGCCTCAAATACAGTACGCAATCAAGGCAGGACAATCTGCTCAACAGAATAGATTCCGATATCGGTTTCAAAATCGATTTTCACTCGATCGCCACTTAACGGAGGTACCCCCGATACAAGTGGTAAATCAATTCCATCCAATCCTGCACGCGCAGAACCATAACGCCCCGTTTCATCCGCGATCACAATAGATCGTGGCTCAACAGTATCATTAAATCGCACAGTGATTCCCTGCTCCGTCGAATGCAAGCTCTCTATAGGAGCTCCTCCAAATGGCCAAGGAACCGGAATTCGAGCCAAGGCCTTGGAAAATTGAGGAAACGAATCAAGATCGTCATCATTCAATTTTAGCTCGAACGCAACATCCACTGGCATACATACAGTGGCACAGATTCCTATAAATGCCTTTACCTCAAGAATTGGCTCCATTTCCGCGGTAGGTAATACCGAAAACGGCAAAAAGGACCGACCTCGGTAGACATAATCGGTACCACTGCGATTAGTTTCCACCGATGGTAATGGCCATATCTGATAGAAATCATCAATTCCTTGAGAATTGGAAAGATCGATCTCAGCTGAGAACCCGCCATCTCCTGGAATACGCCAATACGTTTTATGGCTGGCAGGCATATCGATTTCAATAGCCGCGGCAATCTCGTGTCCCTGCCCGAAATAGGGCATCGCCACAAGACGCATTCTCACATCAGGCAGAACATCCTGCCATTCCGTTTGTCCGGCAAGACATGGCTGCGTCAGTAAGAACAGGAGAACAGGAAAGATACGCATGTAAAAGAATCGCTTGGGCACAAAACCGATCTTCACCTCATCATTTTATCCACGCAAGACATCACACAGCGCAGTGATCGTCAACACGATCCACTGTCACTCAATAACTGAACGCATCTCGGATAAGGTTTTCAATATCGATTCGTGCGCCCACTGGGCATCCCGAAGCGCGGCATCAAAAATAAGCACATCTTCATGCCCGTGAGCGAGACCCGCTTGGTATGCAGCATTGATACCCATAACATCATCAGCCAGACGCCCAGTCACATGTACCTCAGGAGCATCCATCGCATCGAGGACCAGAACAAGAAAAGTCTCTGATCGTATTTCAACACAGCAACAAGCTCGCGTCCCTTTTCTACCGTCCATAGCCAAAACATCTGTCAGCCATGGAGCGTCATCGATAAGATCCTGGTAGTTAGACGAACGAATCATGAGTCCAACAATAAACAACGATGCAAGCGAGACAAGACCTGCAATACCGTCAGGGAAACGCGGAGCAGAAAGCCTGAAAAGGAAGCGATTAGCCTACAAATAGCGGTTATTGAGACAATAAATCCAAGCATTGTTACATTCAACAGGAACCGTAATGATGTTTGAAACGGGAATGGGATCAAAATGCCGGATCATGCCATCATCATGCTTCCTTATGTTTACACACAGGAAGTCATGCTACCCAGAAAACGAGCCGTTTCCATCATTCATAGGGCAGATTTACTGCCTGTGGAAGTCCCCGTGCTCTCTGCATCAGAAGCCCCTATCACCCTGGAAGCAACAGATTCCTTGAGAAATGATTTCGTCCTGCACGACATTAACGGCGTGCTTATGGGGCGTCCGGATTTCGCTCAATATAGGAAAACAAAAACGTCTAAAGACGGAGACGGTAAAAAGAACTACCCCGTCCAGCATCCTGATGACCCCAAGCAAAATACCTATCTCACCAAAGAGGGTATCGAACACCTGGCGCGCCAATTTGTGGATGGACACATACAGATTTATTGGCCAGATAGCCCAATAGATCTTCATGCCGACAAATTGAGGTGGAGTCAGGACATATGGGAAGCTGACGCGCCCATCAGATCCATCCTGAAAGACAACCAGGAAGAAGCTATTGATAAAGCGATCGCGGCCTCCAGGAACAACTATGCTATCATAGATGGTCTTATTTACGCTAAAGAAGAAGAACCCATCTGGAATGTCGAAACGAGATCCCCGCATTACGATAGGGCATACGGTGGTCGAATTAGCCTGCATAGAGGATATCGTCAAAACCAGGCTGATAACGCCTTTAGACTAGACCGTTGGAATGATGTCGTTCAATTCGTTTCTGAATGGTGTGGAGGAGAAGTTGGAGAAAATGATGTGACTGATCACTACACCCACGCCTGGGTGTATGAAGATCATGCTTACAATGCAAAGCGGTGGGGTTGGGATATTCTGAATATATTCGAAAACTATGCCGTATCGGTTCTACGCTCTTCAAGAGAAGTGATAAATGAAGTTTTGAATTTAAGAGACTCAATACAAAACGGAAGCATATCCCTTCCAGAATTATGGGAAAGAAGTGAAAAGTTGCGAACTTATTTTTCCCAGGGTCACATATCAAGCAAAAATGCGATTGAAGAATTCGATTACGCGTGCAGGAATATGAGACTGCGCGCAGAGTTGTTTAACGAGCCACAAAATATACTAATGAATTCGAAGTTGGCAGAAGTAGATTCCATAAGTTTAAAGTGATGGAGATCCATCCAGATCAGAATCAAAGAAAGAACCGTCAGCGCCTACAGACTTAAGCTCATCAAATAGTTTTTCAGGGGGCACCGCTACCACTGGGGTCGCGCGAGGGCGGCTGGCAACCCAGGAACCGGAATCCACTTCTTCCAAAATAGCTTCCATAGAAGCATTGTCGAGATCAGCCGCCTGGCTCTCTGGAAGATAAACATCAATAGAAATCGTAGATCTGACAATCTTGGTCATGATGGACTCCTTTCTTTGAAGATCCCATGAGGCAACGCATTCGACAAGCTTATTGCGATCCATGGATCAAAACTGTAGCCCTTGCGTTTCCCATGAAGATCACGGGAGTGCATGATATGAATCTCAAATCAACAGATAGGCAATACCTGTTATGGTCATTGATCATCGGCGCATTTGTGGTGAGTGTTACCGCGTGGTTACAATGGAGGATCGGAGGACAGTATGATGCGATGGTATGGAGGCAACAACAGGCTTACGTTCTGGGTGTTCCGTGAATCGCTTGTCTGGTGCTCATGCGAGAAACTCTTAGCAGAAGCATATGGTTCATCGGAGCAGTCATCGCCATCACACTTTTCGGGTGGAGCGGGACATTGGCAGCCATGCATCTGGCGATGGTATTAGGTTTCCATGACCCAACTCTGGTTTGTGGCTTGGATGGGCAACTACTGGATCTGCCGAGCACCGTAAAATCTGTTGATCCAACCCTTCAGTCCTGCTTACCCGTAACAGGTGATCTTCTCGGGTTACCTTTACCTTTGGTAAACCTCATGATTTCAATATCAATCGCTGGTTTGCTGATGGGGGCTCTGGTTAGGCGCGTTTCCAAAGGGCTTCCACTCATCACGCATTAACACCGCGCCTTGAACCGGTGCCAGAACTTCTGGTGCCGCCCGGTGCTGGTGGATATGTTGACGCACAAGGCGCGCCTGCCGAGGGTGAAAATAGTGGCGGCCTGAGTCGACTATTTCAGCGTGGTTGGAAATTTGACGTTTGAGGTGCCAAGAAAAAGAGAACGATACGCGCATCAAACCTCTTCAGCTTGAACAGGCTGCTTGGAGGATCGTTCGTCTTCCAGAAGACGATCCCGCCTAAGAATGTCTAGCAGAATTGAAAACCCCTGGCTTCGTTGAGGCATATACCATGCAAAAAACACAACTCTCAACAACCACGCTGAAAGGCCTGTGAATTGTACCCCATAAAGCTCAGATATGCCGTTCCGCCGCATCATGCCAGCAGCCTGCCCCATACCACGGTATGAAAACCGGACAGGAAGCCTTCCATCGATAACACGTGCTATATTGAGACCAACAGCATTTCCTTCTTTCATTGCCCACAACGCATCGACAGGACAGGTTTCTTCCTTCCGACCAGGACGTGGAACAGCTGCAATATCGCCAGCTGCCCAGATATTGCTTTTCCCGTGAACGCGGAAATATTCATCCACTTCAATTTGTTTTTTGTTATTCCGGGAGAAGGTTTCTGTACCTGGCATGATATCAAGAGCTATTCCAGCCGTTACCAGAGTCAGGTCAGATAAAAGAGCATCACCATTGGAAAGCAAAACGCGATCAGATTCAACAGCGGCTACGCGATCTCCAGAAATCGAGACCACTCCCTGTCGTTCCAGCAGACGGCGAGCATGAACAGCCATTCTCCTGAAACGAGGTTCCAGGTGCGCCAAAGGAAGGTGTGTCCCTGATACGAGACTTACAACCCCGCTGCCAAAACGCACAGCCAACGCAGACGCCATTTCAACGCCGGCCATCCCTCCACCCACGACAACAATTTTATGCGGCCGCGGTGTCTCACCTAATCGACGAGACAGGCGCTGCATATCATGCGTATCCTTAAGTCGCCACGCATGTTCTTGGGCTCCAGGTATCGCTTCCAATGGATCTCGAGATCCATTGGCAATAAGTAGATGGTCATACTTCAGTTTGCGGCCATCACTGAGAATGACCAGGCCGATATCCGTGTCAATCGAAGTCACCAACCCCTGTACCAAACCATCATCTAGCAATGGGGCAAGAGGACTCAAGGTGCGTTCCACCTCGAGACGGCCACCTACGACCTCCCCCGTCCATCCATGATAAGTATGGTAAGGATCACGCGACACCAATTTTACATCCGCATTCTTCACCTTGCTTTTGATAGCCTTGAACGCATGCAAGCCAGCATAACCACCACCAACAATAATTATGCGGCGCATGTGACATCTCCCGTATGAGCATCATCTGACAGAAGCTTTCCAAATGATCGGAAGGGAGCGAGATCGAAGCCGATCTGAGGATGCCGGCTGGCAGCATTCATCATGAATTCCGCCTGCTCTACTGAAGGGGTGCCGATGGAAAAATGCCCTTCATGCCCTTCAAGCGCTAACAGCATAGTTTCTGCGAGGCAGGCATACGCCAAACCTTTAGGAAGCCCTATGGGACCACGCAGGCGAGCTCCTGGGATCTGAACAAGGCCGCCATCGACAATAACCACATCCGGGCGTTCCTGGAGGAGACGTCTATCGGTGTTTCGAGGAACCGTGTCATCAAGAACGAACGCTCCCTTTTTAAGGTGTTCGCTTCGCAACAAAGCTTCAGCAGCGCTAGTCAACAAGACGACGATATCTGCCTGGACAACATCGCTCATATCAACCGAAGACAACACCTGAAGGTCATCTCGCCTGATCCGTGTCGCCAGACGTTCAGTACGTCCCAGGTTGCGTCCCACCAGCAGAACACGACCTGAGTGCTTTCGGGAAAACAACTCCACCAGGCAACTTCCAACGCTCCCAGTGGCTCCGACGAAAGCGATCAATGGATCCGCTTTTGTTCGAGCCATGAGGCGCTCAATCCCCCTGAGGGTCATTGCTGCCGTAAAAGCATTTCCATTAGTGATTCCAACATCTGAACGTTTCGCCAAGGTCTTGCCTCCAGCAGATGCTGGAGCGGTTAAAGCTCCAAGGCCGACGATTTCGGCTCCTGCATCACGAGCCATATCCACAGCCCAGGATATCCGTGACTGCACCTTGCCGCGGGGAAGAGAGATCAACTGCTTCGGAGTGAAAGGCACTGTAATGATGAACCCACTCGTCTCAGTCGGAGTGTCACCATAAGAAAGGCGTCCAGTGACCTGAGGAGGAATAGGTAAAATTCTGAAAATACCAGACCATACGGCGTCAGGAACCATGGCAAAGGGAGCGCCGAACAATTCCCCCATGTCAGATCTCAAGGTGTTCCTCGGGTGAACGAGGAAAGCAAATTTCTTGCCCATGAACGCTCCGTCTTGTTCTTGCGGACGACGCGTCCGACCCAGAAGATCGATACCACGATTTTAATAAAATTTTAACCATTATGAAGCAAAAAACTTCTGCTTATCCATCTTGCCCAAGCATTCCGCTAACCTTTCGGTAAGGCTCTTTACCTCTTCTCCTTGAAACAGCCCTCTGAATGCCGTTGTTAGAGTGTGAAAAGGAGCGATGCATGAGCGAATCGACATTCACCATCCAGCTTTCCGAGCTTCTCGGTGCCTTGAGCACGGCGCTGGATATGACCGAGGGACAACCTGTCGGCCACAGCATGCGCGTATGCTGGATCGGAACTAATATCGGCATGCGCTTGGGGCTCGAGGGCGAAACGCTCCGTGATCTTTATTACACGCTGCTTCTCAAGGATGTGGGTTGCACCAGCAATGCCGCCCGTATCTGTCAGCTGTTTCTGACCGACGACATCGCCTTCAAGCGTGATTTCCTCGCGGTCGATAACCGCAGTTTGCCAAAAGCGCTGAATTTTCTCCTTCATCATGCAGGCATGGGAAAGGATCTGGCCGAACGGTTCCGGGCTCTGGTATCGGTCATCAGGCAACAGGATGAGATCTCGCGAGAACTTATCGACACGCGCTGCACTCGTGGAGCCGACATTGCTCGCCGCATGCGTTTTAATAATTCAGTGGCCGAAGGTATCCTTTCCCTGGACGAACACTGGGACGGGAAAGGGCACCCACATGGCCTGAAAGGTCATCAGATCCCGCTTTATTCTCAGATTGCCCTGATGGCTCAGGTCGCGGACGTGATTGCCACCAGCAGTGGAATCCCAGCAGCCTGCCAGGAGATTCAGCGCCGGGCTGGAAAATGGTTCGACCCTAACCTTGTTCGCGTTTTCGATGAGGTGGCTCTGGACATCGCCGTTTGGGATATCTGGTCCAATCCTCATATCGAAGATCACCTTTTTACCTTGGAACCAGCACGTGCTGTTGCTGAAGTCGATGAGGACTACCTCGACGACATCGCCCTTGCCTTTGCTGAAATCATCGACAGCAAATCCCCTTATACTTCAGGGCACTCCAATCGCGTAACCTTGTTCACTGATTTGATCGCAGAAGAGCTCGGCATCGACAAAGAGCGGCGCCGCTGGTTGCGTCGTGCAGCAATGTTACACGATATCGGCAAGCTCGGAATTTCCAGTCAAATTCTGGACAAGCCTGGTAAACTCGATACCATGGAATGGGCTGAGGTCATGATGCACCCTGTCTACACACATGACGTTCTCTCCCGGGTGGCAGCCTTCGACCGTATCGCCGAGATGGCATCAGCGCACCATGAACGCCTCGATGGCAAAGGTTATCCTAATGGGATTAAAGGTGACGAGATCCAGTTGGAAACTCGCATCATCACCGTCGCGGATATTTTCGATGCCCTCACTGCAGAACGGCCGTACAGGCCGGCAATGCCTATTGGAAAGGCCTTAGCCATCATGGACGAGATGGTCGGCACTCAGATTGATGGAGATTGCTATAATGCGCTCCGCCGATCCCTGCATCGAATGGATGATATTTCTTTTCCCGCGGGAACGATCGAAGCTGCCTGACATAACTGATGTCACCTGGCTGATATCCGTTGCGAACACCTAAATTATTGCCAGAAAACCCTGGCAATAATTTTTGCAAACAGTGTATTACCACAAAAGCAACAAGCGGAAGGAAGTTGGATGACGACCATCACACGGTTACCGGTCAAGTACAGAAGGCCTCGGCAACTCTCAACAAAGGAAATTTACGAAACCCCAAAGCCCAGCGATGCCATGGTTTGGGAAGTTTGTCCCTATACCAATGGTAACGAGGATGCAGTTTGCCACCAATGTCCTGAGATTGAAATTAACGAAAACTATGGTGAAGTCCAACGTATGTGCCGATCCTTAGCTGAAACAGCATGCCGAATTGTTATGGCATTCCAAGCCCGAGAAAACTCAAATCCGCCAGGTAACTCGATTACAAATACCGGGTCTGGAAATAGCGAGACGGAAATAGTGTCCTGACGCGAGACACAAGGAATAAAGGCTTCCGCAGCGTGCCGGCTGCGGGTTAATGAAAAAACAATTATCCCTTTGGAAAAAGCGATATTGACGTTTGACCGCCGCGAAAGAATCCAACTCGATGCGACGAGCGTTGTCCTCGATGATTTTCGCTACCTCGTCGGCCATTCTCAATGCACCCACCTGATCGAGGATAGGGATAATTGGGAAAAATCGTAGGTGCTGGTTATTGCCAGGACAATAGCCAGCACGAAGACCGAAACTATCTAGAAAACACCGACCATGCCGGCAGCTCCTCGATCTCTCTGGCTCGCTCGAGAATAGGTTCAAAATATTCTCGAAGCCAAGCCAGCATGGTGGGGAAATCTTCTTGCACTAGATAATGTCTGTCGGCTTTTTCGTGCTCCCAGCGCCGGGCTTTTTCTTGAGCAAACTCTTCTGAGAACCCAGGGATGTCGTTCATACTGACAGGAAGTGTTCTGTCATTAAATCGTATTGTGGCGGCTATGGTTTCGGCAAGAAACTCTTCATCCACAAGACCTCTACCCAAAATAAGACGCATATCGGGATAATCCCGGACGCGTTTATTGGCGAGACCGTAACCTAACGCGGCATTGAATTTGTCTGCGATCATGAATTCGAAAGGAACTCTGCGGATCATTGGTGCTGGCATATCGGAATCTGGGAGCACCTGAGGATATTCTACCAAGGGTGCGCGATCATGCATGGGGCGGGCGTCAAAGGACACATCCGTTTTAAACTGCAGGTAGTACAGGCCGATCTGAACAGGAACGACCGCGCTTCCTCCAGAACGTTCCTCACGGTCACGAGCAATTCTTATACCTTCCAAATCGAACCGAAGCCCATCGTCTGGTCCATGGGCGGGCATACCCCGCAGGCCATTACGCAGGATGGTGCCATAATCGTCCATATTGCCACCAAATGAAGCCAGATGCAGATCGGCATCCCCAGTGGAACGGCCATCTAGAACTGGGACATCTTCGGCAAAAGTCAGTGTCATGCCACCTTTGAGTGTGATCATATCCTGGTCAATGCCCATGCCTCCAGGAGATGCGACGAATAAACGATCACTGCCATTGGCACCATCGGAAAACAATCGATGAAGGAATCTTTCCAGAGCGTATCTGGTCAGAACCGTGTGCAAAGGACGCTTTTTCTGTGCAGCGACTTGATTAAGACGACCAAATATCAATCGACCCTTTTCAGAATCCAGATGAGCTTTCCTGATCATAGACTGTATCCTCGGCTAGAAGAATGAAGGGCTGTTTCAATGATGGGGTGTAGCCAGTTTTCGAAAAAATGAGATAACCGGATCAGCTCGCTTTGGTCACCGCCTTCATCCAGATAGCTAGACATGGCGTCCATGGCGTGACGCCAATCATCATCCGATCGGTTCCTGGCACGCATTAAATCAATTACCGTTCGTGCTTTGCTCGTTATCTTATATGAGATGCCGAAAAGGGTCGTAATTTCATCTATGCCTTCGGTTAATGCCGCCTGGCGGCGAGTTCTGGTAATGTCGATACCATCTCTTTCCTTGACCCGGGTGGCGGCTGGTAACAGGATTTGGGTTTTACCAGACAGGCTTGTAGCCAAACCGTGGCGCATGGCGGCATATTGTCCATGATAGATTGCTTGTCCTTCGAATAAAAAAGCAATCATGGCGTCAGGTAGATCTGGTAAATATTCGTCAGACATGGATATTGCAGTAGCATACACCCCATGTTCAGGTTTATCGGAGAACGCTGTTGGCCGCACCAAAATGCCAGCCTTCAACGCTTCCTGCACCGCCTCTCGATCCATTCCGTGAGCGTAGAGATCCCGAAGGCGCAATAATTTTGGACCCGATATGCTTTCTGGCAAATCCACATTCCGCTCCACGTTTTACAATCTGTGGAGTGAAATGTCGGAGGTTCCCATGCAAATATCAAGATCCACTTTCTTGTCGTTCGCAATCCAATTTGGCACTGGATCGTTGAGCGACCCTGATCCGCCGGCGGCCGGAGCCGTCAGATCCTCGGCCCATTCTGCATCTCATCGACCAGCGCCATGGCTTCCGCCGAGAGCGCCTCGCTTGGCCCATCGAAATATAGATCGACGTCGTGCAGCACCGCGAAGTCGTCGTTGTATCGGATGATCACATACATCCAACGCGGGTCACAAGCTCTTGAGGTGTCACTGGCTGCCTTCTCAAGGCTTCAAGGATTTGGCGTGCCGCAGGATCTGCGGGGGCGCGTAACATTGCATTCTCGAAGATAAAATAAGGGTCGTCTAGGCAAGGTGTTGGAAGCATGGCCATTGGCATCGTGATTGTACAAAACGATACCAAGAATCACGCAATTCAATTCAATTTTGCTGAACGTACCGAGAGGGTCTGGTTAGCCTCTTACGTGCAGTGGGCAAATTTACCTATCGGGGGCATTAACCAAATGGAGAAGGCTCGGTTGTTTCCCCATGACGGTTCGTCCAAACCCGACTGAATGCCTTTCCGGAGACGATTCGACGATGACCAACATGATCCCTTCAGACCTTTTTTTGCTGCCGGTGGGGGATACTCCTCCAGGGCGCTGGATCAGCCATGAAGACCGCCAGGTATGGCATGGGCCGACACGTTGGCTGGAGCAGCGAAAAGGCGCGACTATCCTTTACGATCATGGGGCACCATCGAAAGCATGGGGAGTCCATTTAAAAAACGGAAATAGTGGAGAGGCAGAGAAAATATCTGCCTATAATTGGCGCTTCCAATCAGGTACCGATGTTATGGTTGGTGTCCTGGATATGGAAACGATGATCTTTCACGAGGTCATATCTCGATATGAACCCCCAACCATAGGGCTTGAAGCAGATATTTGGAGCCATATTGATTTCAGAGCTTTGCTGCGTAAACGTCCTTTCATGGCAGCAAGTTTTTCATATTTGACGAGCAACGCCTTTCGCCGCGATACCATGGATCATGGACGTGTTCGTTTTTCTCCGGATGAAACATCAGCGATGTTGTCGCGGATGCGAGGATGGGGTGATGCGGCAATGTCATTCGATGACCCTTCTTTTGAATATCACCCACATCATCTGATCATGTTCGAAGAAATCCTTGAAGACGTGAGCTGGCACGCATTAACGCCCGAAGAATTTGCACTGGATCATATCAAGGCGCTAAAAATTCTTGATCGTCTTGATGCCGTGCCAGCAGGTCATGTTCCCGTTTCACAGCAACCAAAGGCCTTGCACTTTCGCGCACTAACGATCGATGGAGGTAAAGAATCAATCTCTCCTCGATTACGACGAGCTATTAATGAAGGTCGCTGTAGTAACGACGATATGAATGAAATCATTGACCTTATTGATTTTGATGACGAAAGAATGCTTGCTGACCTGGATGCATTGCGCGGCCGATAATCAGATTATTCGGCTATCTGGCGTATTGAATTTGCGTTTATATCGCTGCCTGGTTTGGGATATTGGTAGGCTGCCTGAGCAGGCCGTATCGATGTTTACCCCCCAGGTGGCGAACCGCATGGCCTAGGCAATGGACATGTCATGCTATCCATCGACCGTAAAACCTGTTCATCAATAGATATCTCACTTCGTGGCGGGTGTTTCTGGGAAACATCCACTACGAAGGCCTGTTGACACTATCCTGTTCAAGATAGAAATTTATGCGGATAAAATAAGGTAAAATGGGGAATCAACCTCAGAATCAAGACAGACGTTTAAAGAAGAGGTTCCCCGTGAAGAAAAAAGAAGTCCTGATTCTGGTGCATCCAGGGAGTGCCTGTGGCAGCGCCAATTTCAATTTAGGGAAGACGAGTGCCGCATCAGGTCGTGATGGCCTGATACTGGATTTAGAATTATCTGCTGGACATGTTTTCGTGATCGATGGCGAATTCAGCGATGAAATTGAAAACTACGAAAAATTTTGCGCAGCTATCAATGATGCTTTGAAACGAGCGCATGACCGCGGGGATTTCGCTGAACGGATCATGGGAGATGATAATGATGATTTCAATCAGGTCGCTGCGGCACAGACACTCATCAAGCGTCACGGACTTTCTACTACGAAACATCATGTATTGTTGACGGGAGCATGGTTTGACCCCGACGGGAAGCACGGGTGCGTCAATAGCGTTTATGAAGTCTTTTCCCAGTTGGGCTTCACTGTCGATGTCATGGACGGAGCGTTATCCCTTGATGATGGTTTTGACGCTGAATGTGAGGATGAATCCTCGCTAAAAATTTAAGGTCTTAATATATGTCCAGACTTTCTTCTCTCCGTTCTCTAACGATGCACGAGGACCCCTCCCCCTCGATGAATGACGTCGTTGCCTATGACACGGAAGCATCAGATGTAGATATTTGGCATGGGCAAATTCTTCAATTTTCTTGTGTCAAAGCTAATGATGATCTCCAGGAAATAGAAGCAACCGATTTGCATGTCCGTCTTCTGCCTTATGTCGTTCCGGCTCCAGAAGCCTTACGCGTCACAGGGCTGGACGTCGCATCCCTGGATTCAAATCTACGGATAAGTGAATATGAAGCGGCGGCTGGTATTGAGCGGATATTGAAACCTTCACATGGAGGTATGCGAACTTATCTTACGTTTAACGGCCTTCGTTTTGATGACGGTATCATTAGAACCACGCTTTTCCGTAATCTTCGTTATCCTTACGTGACGAGCGGTCGACAGAGCCGCCGAGTGGATTTGTTGCCACTCGTTCAGTTCCTGGGGAATGCCGCTCCAGAGTTGATTACGACTTCTATTGTCGATGGTAAGAGATCCTGGAAGCTGGAAACGCTTTGTGAAGCGAACGGTATTCCGATAAAAGCGCATGATGGACTGGAAGATGCTCGCGCCACTCTTGCCCTAGGCCGCATGATCAAAGAACGAGCTCCATGGGCATGGAATCTAGCATTGCGGAATGGGCAGCCGGCCGCAGTTTCTCGCCATTTATCAACAGCGTTCCGTGAACGTAAGGCTGTTTGGCATTTTGAACATTTTGGCGAGCCTGACATTGCCCCATGCGCGGTTTTAGGGACAGATAACAAGGGAAAATGGGTTCTTGTCGATCTGCGCAGCGATACTGACCCGGCCTCTGTTGACCTCTCCGATGTCAAATCACGAAGTCTGGATGGTATTCGAATCATCCGTGCTAATTCAATGCCAATGCTCATAGAGTTCGAGGACGCTAGGCGGTTTGGTCGGGTGATGAGTGCCAGCCATGCCGATTTACAGGCGGAAAAACTTTTGGCACGGGATTGGCGGCATCTATTGAAAAACTTTTGTGAAATAGGGTTTGAAGATGAAGAAGATACCTCGTCTGAAAAACGATTGTATGAATCGTTCCCTAGTAATGCAGATAAATCTCACATGGAGAAATTCCATCGTACCGCGGATTGGGATAAGCGCGCAGAGATTGTGTTTGCAGACGAGAGATTAAGTGATTTCGCATCCCGTCTGGTAGCGATGAATACCTCCAGAGACGATCTTTTTGGCCCTGATGCCTTGTCTCCTTTGGGGCAGGCTATCTCGCGATTTGAGAATGGCGTGATGCGGCGGCCTTATGCGGATAAGGGGATGCCATGGCAGACCCTTGAGGGTGCTGCCGAGAGTGCCGATGAGAGCTGGCTGCAATGGGCTCGTACGCACTGGCCAGATGCTGATTTGACCACTCGAATGTCTCTTTGAATGCCCTAATTGCTGCCTGACCGTTATTTGGGGTATCTGATTGCGGAGCCGAATATCTCTTCCATGGCTTGGAGCCGCTCCTCGAGCTTAAGAACGCGGCCAGAGGTGGTGATACAAGCGTTGAGCTCGTCAAGCGTTTCCTGTCGTGCTGGGAAAGCCAGGACGACAAGATTTGGCATCAACTCAGCTGGGATAATTCCGTTCTTTATTCCAGACTGGAATGTTTCCCTTGTCTTGTCCGCCCATTGGGTTACCAGATTTTCGTTGCCATGTTTGTGAAGCGTCCCATCATCGGCATCGAATACCACCGCAAGAAAATCAGATGAACCACACACATGGAAATGACGGCCACCATTTCTGAACCAAACATCACCATGCTCAAAGTGATAGCGAGCTTCATCATTTTTTCTCAAAGCAAGGTTCCCTCTGATGGTTGACATTAAACCTGGGCTATCAGGTCTTCAGCACCAAAGATTACGAGAATTTATGGAAATGAACCATGGGTGGTAGCAGTTTTGCGTAGGAACCTGGTTTCTCCCAACCCTTCAAAATGGAAACGTCCTGCTTCCTCGAGCATTTTCCCGCCTACATATCGATGGATTAGTTTGGCTCCTTTCAACACTTCATAATTTTTAGGTAGATGATCTGCGAGACTTTGACTCATCACGACTACCATTTTGGTTTGCGCGCGAGAGACAATGACATTGAACCGATTTAGACTGTAAAGGAATTCTTCTTCGCCGGCGATCTGATCCGGGTCGCCCATTCCAAAACTGGCAAACATGATGAGCCGTTCCTGTCCTTGGAAACGTTCGACCGTGTCCACGGAAGCATACATGGCTTCAGTGGCATCCTTATCAAACCCCAAATCAAATAACGCCTCAAGCACAGCAGCCTGTTGAGCCCGATGTGGGGTAACGACACCAATTCCAGTCTTGAATAGAGACACATCATCCAGAACCTCTTTTCCCAAGGATTCCAGGGAGCCTAGATTCCCGCGCAAAGCAGCTATCATGCTAGCAATCCAATGAGCCTCAGCGGTATTCCGTTGAGAACTGAGGGTGTCCTCATGAATCAAAGCAATGAGTGGCGCTTCAGGAGATAAGATATCAGGGATCTGTGGATGCCACGGCAGATTTTGCGGTAGTCCTGATGGCCTTTCTGATGAAATGGGAGCCAGGGGCAATCTGATATCTGGATTGCCTGACTTGAAATTGGGGTAACCAGCCAAAGCTGAAACAGCGACGATGTCACTATTGGAACGAAAATTTTGAGAGAGAGCGTAGTTTTGAATGGCAAAGGGTCTTTGTCGATCTCCCGCTTTCACTCTGTATTTATTGTAGAAATCATAAATAGAGCCAACGACATACTCATACCCCTTGGGCGGGTATACCGGATGAATCGGAGACATCTGCTTATCATCTCCGACTACCAAAATACTGGCATCTCGATCTAAAGAATTATATGCGACGATCGCATGAGCGACGTCCATTTGTGAAGCTTCGTCAATGATCATGTAGTCGAACAAATTGGCAGACATCTTTGTTTCATTCGTGGCTACTGCCGTTAAGGCTGCCAATTGTCCGGCGGTTCCTCCAACGATGATGATACCAGAACGTTCCTGTAGACTCTGGATTAGATCCAATGTGCGCGAAGCATCATCATCGTTGCCACTGGGAATAATGGTGAAGGGACGCAAAATTGGTGCGATATCATCCACAATGGACATAGGCGAACGCAGCCTGGCAATCATCGATTGGTCTTCGACATCCAGTTTCTTAACGAGTGCTGGCATGCGTTCGAGAACGTTATCGATGGCTACCCAGGTTGGTCCAGTCAATGCAAGGCGCAATGATACGTTTCTCCGGACTGCGTCATGAATGAGACCAGCAATAATTGCGGTTGCAGTTGCACTTTTACCTGTACCAGGAGGTCCAAGCAGGAGAGTAAGCCGCCTTTGTATGGCCGATATGAAAGCTTCATCTTGCTTATCGACAAGCGGCCTGCCTCCCGCGAGCCATCGTTCCTTTCCTTCAGTTGCATATTCAATGGATCTTTTACTCAAAGTTTGCGCCATTTCGTGCGCGTTCCAGATAAAATCTGCCGCTGGATGATCCATCGGTGAGGGAGTTTGCCGTCCAGCTGGTATCCGAGATACCCCCTGACTAATAAGCGGAGAGCGTAAAGCTATATCTGGCGTACCAATTGCTTCCAGAGCTGGCCGTAGCCGTCTTCTGGTGAACATATCTGTGTGCAATGGGTCAAGAATGGCGAGATGATCCTCGTCGAGTGCGAAATCCATAACACCAAGTTCCTCGAGACCAACCAGAATCGAAGATGGCTTAAGGGCAATCACACGTTCAGCACGATTTATTGCTACTACACTTACGGATAAGGCAGAGCGCAAATCGGTCATTGCTTCTCGTCGTTTTCTTTTTTTTGACTCCTGCTCATCCTCATCTCGGATTTCTGGCATAACTGTTGGGTATTTTTCGCGAATGACATCCAGGCGGGTTCCGTCCATGTGAAGTTTATCTTCAGGCATGAGAGAAAAGGCAAAATCTCCTTTTTTGATTTTGGCGTCCTTGGACTTTCCCGCAATCTCAAAAATCCAGACAACCTCATCTGTTTGCGCGATCCCCAGGCTCGCCAACACCTCTGTTTTCTCTGCTCCTTCAATACGCCTGGTAAGACGCATGCTAGTGAACCTGCTTTCCCGCTCATGTGGAGGCATGGCCATAATCATTTCGATTTCGGCAGATGCCGCAGCAGATGAAATCGCGGCATGTTGATAGATGACTTGGCTATCATCGGCCGCACCGAAAACTCGTTGTGGTTTTGCTTCAAGGGATTCGACCGTTCTGGCACGGCGGGTCAATCGCCCTTTAAGCTCATGAGCCAACTTTCTAGCAACAGACAGGGTGGCCCAAACCCGCATGATTACGGCTTTTTCCAGCCGAGCCTCGTATGCGGCAATGTCTTCATCTTGCCTGGGGGAACGTCGAGCCCACAATTCGTGGCCACGTTCCGATGGCATAGCATCGGATAGCGGCTCTCCGAATTGATAATGAACGCTAAATACTTCGGGCTCTCGGTTTCCTCCTTCCCTGAGGTGTCGGAAGAGATTGGCAACTTCCAGTTGTCCATATGCATGCGGCAAGGCAAGTGCCACCAGACGAAGAGCCGGCTTGACTACGGTTAAAGCTTCAGATGGCGACCCTTGTTCTGGTAAAGCGTGTTCTGGCGGGAACAACCAGGCTAATGGAGATATTTCTTCATCAGGCCGAGTTCGATTCGCTACGAGAATGTGTTCTCCAACCTTCTCTTTGAGCTTATCTCGAATCCGATCATCCCAAACATAAAATTGTACAGTGGCTTTCCGCTTGGCATGGTTCTCCCCGCCATAAACACGGTATCCGGTTTCTACTCTTTCCTTCAACGATTGCAGGTCTGAGTTTATTGCCTGCAAGAACCTGGACAGAATTAACCCTTCCTGTACTGGATCCCTCACCAGAAAGACCTTGCTGGGTTTTGTGCTGGGGTCGACCTGCCTTTCGAGATCACCGCGGTGTTCCTCAACCTGGTTCCTGGATTTGGGAATGGCGGCAACCATTTGATACCCAAAGGCAAAGCATCGGCCACTAGCTGAATCAAATTCGATGGAAATGGCAACTCGAATGTCTGAAAAGCGTGGCAACAGCATTGTCGTTCCGGCTTCATCATAAACGCCGCTGCTTCGTTTATCCCGGAGAGCTTGCGCCCTGGCCACAAATGCGTGTCTTTCGATGCTTAACACCTGATGGCGATCGAACACGGATATTTCTGGGGAGGCATCTGCCAGATCGGAAACGGAATGAATACCCGCTTCCCGTAAAATGCCAGCGGCCGCTTCTGTCATTCCTGGAATTCTACTTAGATGCTCACTTCTTTCTGCTGAAGGGAGGCAATAATTCTCATCTTTATCCACTTTTTCTGCCTGGGGCAGTTCATTGCTGCCGTCGCCAGGTTTCTTTGGGAAAAATTCGTATCCTAGATAATCGCAACCGGCACAGCGGGCATCGACATGGATGGGAAGGCTTTTCCAGTCTTCAATATTCAGGACATCGACTAAATCTTGGCGAATGGCTCGACGAACACGACCAAGTACCGCATCCAGGGGGAGCTTTCGTATATCGTCATACCAGGCATTAATGACTTCAGGAGTCTTTCTGCTCCGTAAAGTTGCAATTTCTTTTGACAAGCTTCCGCTGGGACCAGCCCAGATGCCTCCAGTAGAAAGGACTGCAAATTCTTTTGATAACCCCGTGGTTTCAAGCCAGGATGCCAGCGCCATCGCATAATAAGCGATTTCAGCAAAATGTTTAGGCCCTGGCTCCATAGCGAGTTTGATGTCAAAACAAAGTAACGCCGGCCGACGATCCGTTTCCTCACGACGCGTGATATCTCCGGATGGAGTGACAAGAGATTGGTGATCTGCTGCAGGTACCATATGCACGATATCAGGACGGCACCGAGCTAAACGCAGACCTTTTCCCGTTTCTGTCAGCCCAAGAACAGTGAGAAAATGTTCTGTGGGCTTGAACTGAGCCTCAATGACTGATCCGCCAGGCTTCAGGGTCTGCAAAGCGGTTTTCAGGTCAAGACTTTTGAAGGATTCATATCCCTGGCTGGTTGTCTCCATATCTCCACGAATAATGAGATCGCCCATGGCGGCAATCAATTCCTTGAACCGCTCGGTTTCGTGACGATGCCCTTGTTCCTTGATGAATTCGCTTCCCACTCGGCGGCGATCCTGGATCACGGCACCGACTGCTTGGCGCATTTCATCTGACCCAAGGCTGTCTAACCAGAGGCGGCGGCGACAACCAGACCCAATATAAGTGGAGATTGGTGCCTTTCCGATGGTAAATGTGGGTGTTTTCGAATCCATGCTCTATGATAACGACCTTATCCGTTGGGCTCTCCGAATGATGACGCTAACGACGCATTCCCCTCATCATTCGGCAATTGCTTGACCTTGCTGTAGATAGCTAAAACATGGCCAGTTTGTCTTGTACTAGTGCTGAGAATCGACCTCGGAAGCCGGATAACCGACGATAAGAGGGATGTTGTTTTGGTCAAGCAATTCCAAGCTTCCAAGAGATGATCGCCAGGCCGTTACAGCAGACAGAGCGGCGAAAAATCGACCTTCTTCATCAAGTGCGGGACAGGCTCTTTCAGTTGACATGAGCATGGAGATAGACAACGCCCCATCGCTTTCTTCATATAGCCCATTGAAGGAGTTGCAGGCAGCATCACCTCCGACAGAACCATCAGCGCGGAAGGTTATGGTTGTTTTAGCGGATGCATGAACATTGGTGATAGTCGTAATCACCCACTCCTTGTCTGAAATCGCTTCAGCGCTCATAACGCCCTCTGTGAAGAGGAGCCCAAGAATGAAACCAATGGCAAGCATGCGCATGTTAGAAATCCCGTTTACTACAGAGTGAGCCCGGTTGGCATTTTGCGCAATCCATTGAGCGTATCAAAGGTTAATGCCCGGTGATTATTGTTTTCGTCCTATTTTGCCGGCGTCATAATACAGCCTTCCGGACGAAGCTCGCGAATATGTCACCATATCGTTCTATCTTTGCTGCTCCCATTCCAGGAATACCTTTCATGGAGGCTTTATCCAAGGGCTTCTGCTTTGCCATTGCTCGTAATGTTGTGTCAGTCAACACCATGTAAGGCGGGAGATCCTTGCTCTTGGCGATACGTGTTCTCTCCCGGCGTAGATAATCGTAAAGATATCTATCCTTTTCATCGAGAAGACCTTCTTCCAAAGCTTTCTTTACCTGAGCCTGTTTGGCCGTTGAGGATACTTCTCCTCGATCTCGACGTAGGTGGACTGTTTCCTTATGTGAAAAGACGTTCCTGGCGTTAGCTGTCAGCTTGAGGGCACCATGTGCTTCGTGATCGACATGGACATAACCGGCCACTATGAGTTGGCGATATATGGAATACCATTCGGCAGCATCAATTTCTTTTCCAGCACCAAAGACAGGGCGACGATCATGACCGTGGTAGCGTACCTTTTCGGTGTCTTTTCCGGTGAGGACGTCAACTAAATGTCCAACGCCGAACATCTGATCAGTTCTGTAAATCGCGGCTAGTGCCTTGATGGCCGCTTCGCTTCCATCCCAAGAAGACACCGGCGATCGACAGGTATCGCAGTTTCCACATTTACCAGCGTGTTTTTCTCCAAAATGGGATAATAATGCCTGACGGCGACACCGTGTCGTTTCACAAATCGCCAGCAAGGCTGACAGTTTACTGCGCTCGATACGTTTGATTTCCTCAGGAGCGTTCCCCTGGTCGATCATTCGAGATCGCTGCACCACGTCGGGCATGCCATATATCATCCAGGCGTCGGATGGTTGCCCGTCTCTGCCTGCCCGGCCTGTTTCCTGATAATATGCTTCAACGCTTGACGGTAAATCGAGGTGGGCAACGTAACGCACATCCGGCTTGTCGACTCCCATACCAAAGGCCACTGTAGCGACAAGGCATAGCCCTTCTTGCTTAAGGAAGGCATCTTGGTTTGTGGCACGCTCTTCCTGTGGAAGGCCGGCATGATAAGGAAGAGCGCGAATGCCTTCTTCCACAAGCCATTTGGCAGTCGCTTCAACCTTTGCTCTGGATAAGCAATAAACTATGCCGCTTTCGCCGCGGTGACGAGACAAGAATTCCTTGAGTTGACGCTTGGGATTAATTCTCTCGTCGATTGTATAGGAAATGTTGGGTCGGTCGAAACTTGTCGTGAATACCGAAGCATCCTCCATTTCCAACTGGTGGATGATGTCTGCTTTAGTTACTGGATCCGCAGTTGCGGTTAGTGCGACCCGGGGAACGGATGGAAAGTTCCGCATAATTTGAACGATGTCTCGGTATTCCGGCCGAAAATCGTGTCCCCACTGAGAGATGCAATGTGCTTCATCAATGGCGAATAAAGAAGCTTCCACCCGCTCAAGCATAGATCTGAATCCGGGAGTGGAGAAGCGTTCTGGCGCTACATAAAGAAGGTCAAGTTCACCACGAATGAAGCGATCTCGTACTTCTGCAGATTGTTGTGGCTCCATGCTTGAATTGAGCGCTTCTGCCGCAACACCTGCCTGGCACAAGGCTTCGACCTGATCGCGCATCAGGGCTATCAGAGGCGATATGACGATTCCAGTTCCTTTCCTGGCCAGGGCTGGTACCTGATAGCATATGGATTTTCCGGCTCCTGTAGGAAAAAGAACGACGGCATCACGACCTTGCATGATGTGATTGACAACAGCAGCTTGTTTACCTCTGAAATCGGCATGCCCAAAAACCTCACGCAATATGGTGATGGCTGTATTGGACGGGTCTTCAACCTGCTGGGTCATAATGCCCTCATGAAATCACGACAGACAAAATCGCGTCCCCATTCATCCAGATTGGCATACAGAGCAGAAAAACGTGGACCGGCCGCTTTGAACGACCTTTTGGATGATGTGGTCATGAGGGCACTTCTTCCCTTCTTTTCCGTAAACTGCAAAACGCTCCTGGAACGCACCTTTTTCTCCATCGGTTTTGCGATAATTCTTTAGGGTTGAACCACCGTATTCAATAGAGTCCAGCAAGATGGAACGCAATGCTGACACAAGCGTATCCGCGTCGGCAGCGCTAAGTTCTTTTGCGGGTCTGGTCGGGGCGATTCCTGCTTGATATAGAGCTTCACAGGCATAGATATTGCCAACGCCAGCTACGACATGTTGATCCATCAAAGCAGTTTTGATGGGAGCAGAGCGTAGCGCGATATTTCCCCTCAGAACGGCGCCTGTAAAAGACGGGTCAAGTGGCTCTGGCCCGAGGTTGTCAAGAAAGCGATTTTTGCCATTCGCCTCCACGATGTCGATGAAACCGAACCGGCGGGGGTCATTATAGGTCAAAACAAGGGAATTTCCTGAAAGAGTGACGATATCAATGACCAAATGATCGTGCTTTTCTGATGCTTCATCAAATCGAAAGCGCCCTGTCATTCCCAGGTGGCATAGAATTTTTCTGCCGTCATCCAGGTCAATAAGCAGATATTTAGATCGACGCGACACCCCGATAATACGACGGCCGATGAGGGATGAGAGAGCGCTGGGAAAAGGGAAGCGTAATCCTTCTCGCTTTGTCTGAATCGCTGCTATTACAGAGGAGACAAGAACAGGCTCAAGGCCTTTTCGAATAGTTTCCACTTCGGGAAGCTCTGGCATGGCGAATCCTGGAAAATGATCCTTTCGTTTAGTGGATGCTCCACCAACGCTGCTACGTCAAGCATTGGTGGAGCATCCGGATCAAACGCCTTGCAGAAAATACAGTAGCAGCGGATTCTGCTGCTACGCTTCGTTCGGATAGAGCTTGAACCGATAGTTTTGGTGATGTCTCAAGGAGATTTCACGGCATGAACACAGCAAACCCGTGGACATGACGCGTTACCCGTCAATCATCAAGGCTGTCCGTTAACAGGCATCACAATTCGTAACTGATGGTATCCAGACAACATCAGTTACGAATTCCCATAGCATTTACCGGAATATTCGTTGCCACATTCTCGCCATCAGACGATGCGAGCCAGCTGCCAATCAAAACAACCTTGGAGCAGACCGATTCGACGTCTTCTCATTGCATTGGGCATTATTCTGGCCTTCTCAACATCTCCTCAAGCGCAATCCCTCATCCAGATAATATCTCAGGATCTCGGGCAAAGCAGACCAAAGGATTGCCCCCACCGATGGTGCGCGTGCTATCTGGAGCAGGTCTTGGAAGAAGCCGGCCTGCCGACACTAGGATCAAATCGAGCACGTGATTTCGCTACTTATGGAGAACCTGCCCAAAAGATAGAGGTCGGAACCATAATGGTCATGCGCAATCACGTGGGCGTTGTCAGTGGTGAATGTGAAGGGGGAAAAGTTCAGATTTTATCTGGAAACTATAGCGGCAAAGTCGCTCCAGGATGTTACGCTGTTTCCAAGGCTATTGCCTGGCGCACCCCTGCTCCTAAAGAACAAACGCCAAGAGGATCGAAGCGTCGCACCCTGATGGATATGATCGCCGTGAGGTGACACCGCGGCCTCGGTGTCACCTCACCATTTTTATCAGGAACGGATTTGCATCCAAAGCCGAATGTTGGCTGCCTCAAGCTCGAGCCGGCGAGCTATAACTTCTATCACAGCCTCTCGTGATTCGACGGCATCGATCTTGAGAGCGTCTTTGCGAATATCAGCTACGTTCTCATCGAGAAGTCGATCCAACTTCACTGTGATCGAAGTCACCTTCTCATCCAGCACTTCAGAGACATTTCCTGATTCTGGAACAGGCTTAGCCGCTGCTTTCTTTTGTCCACTATTAAGTTTGGAAGAAGGAGCCGCAGCAGCGGAAGGCGATTCCGTCCATCCATAAATGGAGAAATCTCGTAGCGAAACTGGAGAAGAGCCGTCGTCAGACTTGTCCTTTGGTTCCGCATCAACGGGAATGACAAAATCCGTTCCGTGCTCTCTCAACACCGCCACCGCATTATCTTCATTTCCCAGATCGGCAGAAGACAAAGATCTCACATGCTTTCGTTTCCGGACGAAGGCAACGAGCTTTTTCAACATAATCCAACGAGCTCGTGGGTCTTGAACCTTGAGAACCGCATCGAGATCGACCGTGAAAGTTCTTTCTTCCGTCATCTGAGCTTCTGGCTTGAGAGCCTTGTCATTTTCCGTCAGTTTTTCTGCCAAATCATCGTTTAATGCAGACATTGTCTCGTCTTTCTTAGCAACCGTATCCTCAGTTGACACGGTATCCGTTGCGGCAAAAACCGGCATCTCATCCACTTTTTCTGGAGAGGGCCTCTTTTCCACCGCGCGTTCAGTAGTCACGTGCTCGCCGGTCGCGGGCTCATCTGCGACTTGGCTCGTTGTTTCCGTAGTGCCTTTACCCTGAACAACTTCGACCTCATCATCCGCTCCTTCATCGACAGCCTCAGCATATTCCTTGGCAAAATCCGCCACGCTTCGAACGTAATGGCGAACTCCATGTTTTTTAGCGAAGGCAAGAAGTTTGGGGCCGTCAGAGTAACGGTCCGCATCATCAGCCGGCTCGAGATCAATGGGGACATTAATGAATTCTGTGCTCTCCTCATTAATCCTGATCAGGCGCTGCTCAGCAGTCTCCAATTTCCTATAGGCGAACTCAATCGCCTTGGTATCCTGTTGATTGGCATCAGCTGCCAATGCCTTTTTGATAAGCACCCAACGCTTTTCAGCATTAGGAATGGTCAAAAGTTCAAGAATTGGAACCTGATAGTACTCGGTCATTGCGATCCCGTTTGTCATGTCGCGGATATCCCGCGTCCATATTGTGATTTTCTTGGACGGTTTTTATCATAACGCACGAAAGGGGCAAAAGATTGAAACTTTATCTTCCTGTCATATACCGGAATAGGCGGAACAACCAATGGGCCTGTACCCCTATCGAGATCAATGTCGAAGAAGTGGAAGATTCGTCCGCGCCCATCGCCATGCGTTTAACCAATCAGGAAGAAGCATATAACCAAATAATCGAATACAGACAATATGATAAGCATCTTTATATGGAATCTCGGTGGAGTCGACTAACCAAACATCTCAATTGGATTACCACTCCAGAAGAAGCCATGAAAATGGGTACCACCCAACGAAGCGTCAGAGCCGCTTCCCATCCATGGTATGAATATTCCACCAGGACAGACGTTTATGGCCTCGGGCGAAAGTCCGAAGCTTTGTGGGATACACCTCTAGAAGAGGTGGAAGCCACACCCATGGGAAGGATTATCCGCTCCATGGAGAAAAACGTCATTTCAATCAATGGTGTCTTTCACACCAGAACACCTGGCCCGATATATAATTTGACATGGTATGATAAAAGGGTTCGCCTTACCACAATGGACTCCACACCTTATGGGTCAAGCCTCTTATGGTCACTGAAGGACCTGGAACCCATGCAGGAATTCATTTCAAAGATACGTGGTGCCAGGATACTCGATTATCACATTGAGCATTTTCTCCCTTTTGAAGCGTTTGAGCCTACTGGCAGATCTCTGGAGAAAATGGCGTATTCCATGATATACGCTATAGGTAAAACTCATCTCAAGAGCCTTCCCAGACAGCACACCGAGACATATCTCGAGATCGTGGAAGCCTTCCGTAAAGGGTGGGAAGGAACCATTCAGACTAACGAACCCGTGCCCAGCTGGCCATACCTACCATTTAATGAGGAGAGCTTTTGCGCTGCAGATCTTCTCCCGTTAATGCCAAAACTGAAAACTCTCATCCAGCGGGTAGATCATAAAGTCGCAGTAAAGCTCATCCAGCAGAAAAATCACCTGATCAAGGATGAGTCGCTTCCAGCCCCTGACATCGTAAAAGATCTGGCAGGGTTCGTTCTATGACACTACGAGGGAAGCTTCCATTTCTTCGTTTCGATGAGGTTTATCACCTTGGCTCCCTGAATTCAGATCAAAAGGGAGCCAATTTTAGCACCTCCTATGAAGGAAAATGTCTTTCAGTTTCTTTATGCCCGGTAGCTTGGGAAATGATCGCGAAGCTGGGGGGATCAGTGTTGCACACTCTCCGTTACGAAGGTGCACTCTACCTCGATATACGATCCATCACGGCAGCTACCAAAAGAGACATGCTCGTATGGGCTCAGGAACAGGGATACGCCGAAATCAGTAAAAAGTGGCGGTTGCGAGAATGGGATATTGAAGCTGAGGAATGGCGATGGAGTGATTTTGACAGCGCAGATGAAGCCCGGACGGAACTAGAATATTGCGAGCAGGGGTCAATCAAGACCGTAAGGTTGCATACTCTCACCGAGGACGGTGCCAGATTGAGTGGCGGTCGGTACGGAGATGAAGCCTTCGACATGATCTGCCTACTTCACCTGGAAGAAGTCATGATGCCTGCTTTTGAAAATATCGTTGGTGCCTGGTGGAGGGATCATTATGCACCTGAATTGCTCTCGGCTCCACGCGGCGGAATCCTCCCAAGCAGGGTGCAAGATTTTTCATCATCTGAGTCTAAAACCATACATGACGTTGAAGATCAAACATCTTTCCTTTCCACAGACCGCTTTTTACTGGAAATCCCTGTGACATCCAGATACAGCGTGAAAAGTAACGACCTATGAAGATAAATCTACCAATTGCCATTCGTCAAAAGAACAAATGGCTTATCGATATCGCTCAGATCGTCATCCAGGAATTAGCATCTACGGATGCCCCGGAATGTATTCGAGTTTCACAGCCTGATAATCAAGAAATATCACTCAGGAGCTACCGCGGTCATCTTCTGAAGGAAATTCATATACCATGGTATCAGACAGAAAAACTGCACTTACCCAACGATGCCGCCGCCATTGCAAGGTACCTTGAGCAGCACAACAGCGTAGATAAATTAAACAACCCGCTACTTCCCTTTATAGCTGGAGAAACCCCTATATCGAGATCAAGATTTGAAAGCGGAAAATTCGATGTCTGGGCTACACCTGCCGGGAAATGCATCCAGGAAATGCACAAACACACCTTCATTATTGACGGAAAACTTTATCGTACAACACGTGGTCCTGCTCTGATCTGGAGCAATTACAAAAACAAATGCGAATTAAAGATCCCAGGACATGGCATATGGCAGAATCTCTATGCCTTTGGTCTTGACGAAGAGTACCGAGCTCACGAATGGTCTCGCCAGAGAAAAGGGCAATATGACCCCATAAGAGTAGAGTTATGGGATCATCACGAAGAGCCTTTTGACGTCAGATCCGCTGCCGTAGAAGCATCCTTGCATATGTTTCACAGCGAAATGCATCGCAGTTCTCATGTGGAGATGACTATAGAGCAAGTAGACGTATTTCGCAGAATTAGAGATCGAATCATCAGCGAAAATTATGCCTTATGGGAAAGTCATGATACCGAATGGGAATATTTTGATCATCAAGCTGATTTTATTCTGGATCAGGAAGCGCTGGAACTTTTTAATAGCTTAAAAAAAATACCAATGGATGCCTGGAGAAAGAACATAGTGGACAACATCCACACCAGAATCGAAGCCATTCGTCCGACAATTAAGAACTCTGGAGCCATCGAAAAATTAGCAGGGTTGTCCATATAGTTTCAGGAGCTTTTTGCCCAGGATACCTAAACTGAAATCCATATGCTCTCCGCGGAATGAAGAATGGGCATCCGCTTCATAAATTGGATGACCTAAGCAAAAAGCTCCTGTTGGACAGGTTCATCATCGATTCCCCAATGGAAAGACCGTCGATGATGCCGGGTTGGTCCATATTCACGCAAGGCAAACCTATGTTCTCGCGTTCCATACCCGGAATTACGTTCCCAACCATATTGCGGATGCGATAATGCTAACTCAGCCATAATTGCATCCCGATGACATTTGGCAATAATAGATGCAGCAGCGATAGCAAGACAGGTCGCATCGCCTTTCACAATAGCACTGGCAGGGCAGGACAACCCCTGAGGAACCATATTCCCATCGATCAATACATGATCAGGAATTTCTGGCAAAGCATCTATCGATTTACGCATTGCCAGGAAGGTTGCCTGCAGGATACCCATGGCGTCAATTTCCCATGCCTCAACCACACCCACACCAATTACGCATTGGGATCGAATAACTTCCGCCATTTTTTCACGCTTCCGTGGCGAAATAGCCTTGCTGTCGCGAATACCATCAAAAACAGTAGGTCGAAGCACACGCGGGGATCCAGGAAGAATGACTGCAGCTGCTACCACGGGACCACATAATGGCCCTCGCCCCACCTCATCTACGCCAGCAACTCGTCCCTTGAACAGTCGCTCTGACAAACGGTCGGGCAATACTGGTGTCAATTTTTATCCCCTTCAATCAAGCCAGCGGGGGCATTAGCGTCGAGCCCGGCATTGAAGCTAACCTTGTCCCCATCTATCCTTCCCAAATCATAGAACGCGTCAAAATCATAGGCACCACGGGAAGGAGAATTCGAGACCAGAGATAGATTTGCCATCTTCATAGCATCCTGCAGAGCCCCAGCTTTTGAGACGATAATCTCCTTACCCCCCACGGTCTCATGACTTCTGATCCAGGCAATTTTTTCAATATTCTTGCTCATGGAATCAACCATGCCATCGAGATAGGCCAGCCGCTTGCGCCGGCGAATAACCGGAACGTAATAGGCAATCATCCCCTCATAATGAGAAAGACCCGCACGTAGAGCGTTCTCGACAATGTCTAACAGATACCCAGCAATTTCCACATCGTCTTCTCTGCCGAAGAAGGAAATGGAATTAGCCTGAATACCAAATGCATCAGTGTAACTTTTAGTATGTGTCAACTTGTCGATTGCCTGAGCAACGCGCCAAAGTTGCCAACCAACCTCATCATATACAGGCCGCGAGCGAGCCTCGTAACGCATTTCCTCGCGCTCGAGGTCACTCATGGAGAGCTCGTGCTCTGCCATCATGCGTGCGGCCTTCTCGGCCGCTGCCATTGCCTCTCCTTCCGTACAACCGTTTTCCACAGTTTTGGCCAGGAGGGCTCGTATTCTTCGCAGCAGGCGGTCTTTTGATGTCTCAGTCATCGCTGAAACCCCTTATTCCGCCGAACAATAATGGTGTCTGCTTCCTGTAAAACAGAACTCCAGGAAGAGCCACCTGACGCAGCCATACGTTTAGCTACCCAAGATAAGTCATATCCCTCTCTATGCAGAGAGACAAAGGCATCAATCCAAATGGAAGTCTCTTCCATATCACCATTAACATGGACAGCTCCTTCCACAAGTTTTACCAATTCCTCTCGGGGGCGAAGACCTTCCAATCCCCAATCGGTGATCATGCCGGCAAGATCCATGAATGTTTCTGCCGCGGTTTCATCATCAAAAACCTGTCGTCGCATTGCTTCGACAGCAGAAATGGCCAGACCTAGAAGGTCATAGCCACTCCTTTGGGCATCCAGAAGAATAGCCGCACCAGAAGGCATCCCGTGTGAGAGGCCTACGCAACGACAAAAATGATCACTAGACTGAATATCCAGTGGCTCACTTCGGCGATATGCACGTGCGGACATCGTACTGCCCTAGACCCCCGTTGACCCTAAACCCCCGGTGCCACGCCCGGTCTCATCAAGATCCTCCACCTCAATAAGAGGATGTTGGGGTGCCGCGGCAACGACGCCTTGAGCAATACGATCGCCTCGCTGAATTACGAACGGGACTTCCCCAAAATTCACTAACAGCACCTGGATCTCTCCACGATAGTCGGAATCGATCGTACCTGGAGCATTGACAATGCTAATCCCATGCTTGGCCGCCAAGCCGGAACGCGGTCTCACCTGCAATTCATAACCAGCAGGGATAGCCATAGCGATACCAGTTGGCACCCGGACTCTACCGCCCGCAGGCAAAGAAACAGGCTCCGTGATCGCAGCACGTAAATCCATGCCGGCAGCCCCTTCCGTTTCATATCGAGGAAGCTCCAAATCACGAGCATGATCCAGGCGCTTGATCTTAATAGGTGGAAACATTCGAATCTCCTTGTTGTTCAACGATTCTCGTCGCAGTTATAGAGAATGGCAAGGATAGAGGGGATAATTCTTGCAAGATTCGAATTGACGAATCGAAGGAATCATACAATTTATGGATTCGTAGCCATGCGGCTCCTGGTTGCGTCGTTCCTCCTCCCTCGACAATACCAGTTCGAACGGAAACCATTCTCCTCACTGGGTCTCCGTTTCCTGACTGACTAGCCCGCTCTTCGGAGCGGGCTTTTTTTAATCAAGTCAACGGGTCACAATCGTCGTTCGGGTCACAGCCCCGTACCCGGAACGAGCATGCGGGCTCCACCAGAAGATGCCCGTCTTACGAACCTTGAAGTGACCTGCCACCAACGTTCCCCGAATCGCCTTCTCGCCACCGGAAGAAATACGCGCAGCCCTTTTTTGTCCTGCAGTCAGATGCAGCTTAACGACAATATGTTCGACCAACGGGCGACGCCCCATTCGAGTTCGCTTTTTATTGATCTTCTCCAAAGATGGCCCTGGCTCTAGAGAGACGGCATTCCGGGTGTTGATGAGCAGCAGAGAAGGGAGGCACAACATCAGAAAAAGCCTACGTATCTCCGACTCCCAGTCCGCCTGTAAACGCTCCACATTCCGTCCAGCAGATCTCAATGCCTCGATACCTGGGAGCATGTCTTGGTGATTCTTGAAATCAAGGCGCCCCGCAATTTCCAGATTGGCTCCAGCCTCCATGGAATCTCGAGCCAGAAGATCCAACGACTGTCTGACCTTCCCCGCGGCAGCTGGGGAAGCAGATCGGATATGGACAGCGCTTTCGGAAGTGAGGGAACCGATACCACTCAGATCATAAAAGCCTCTTAAGGAAGCTAATTCTGCTACGTCCGAAGATCCTGTAACCGCCATGTCATGAACATACTCAAAGGAAATTCCATCAACCTCCTTCCGTAATAGAAAACCAGACCGCTTTAAGCGTCCCATTGTGTTTCTGGGACGCACGTTGGGAGACCCTAAATCAGCCATAGCTCTGGAAAGATCCTCATTGGAAAATTCCAGCCAAATACTGTCATGAGGCAAACGTAACCATGATAGGGCGGCAAGAATAGATGACGGCCTGGAGAGGGAAACATTAGCCGCCATGGCTACCGCGTCCGCATCCATGACATAGACCTCGGCATTAAGCAGCCGAGAGCGAAAAGGCGCAAGAAGGTCGTCATATGAGATAGCATCCCCAATCACAACCTTCGCTCTTTGCTCTAATATCGTGTCCACAAGCATCGTTTGACTCAAGCACAAAGCAGCCAAAGAACCAAGCCAGCCACTTCAAACCAGTTAACGTTTTCCTCACCTTTTATCCTGAGGGGGGTTGACCTTATCGGTTATCGGATGCATTTCTATCCGCATGCGGGGATATTCCTTTCCTGCACAACAAGGATTCTCAGGTTCGAATGCTTCTCCTTAAAGGAACCATCGCAACGACGAATAACGCCGCCACCATTAAGGTGGCAGGCGTCGCCGGCATGCGCGACGTTCGGGAGAGGGAAGGCGGATAGTCAGGAGGACTGACCCGCCACATGGTTCGGATCAAAAAGCCGAAGACCCCTCTCCCGATGACGGAGTGGGGTCTTCGGCTTTTTCGTACCTGTGGCGAAAGAATGGAAATGGACGACGACAATATTCACGGATCGGCAACAACCGGTCCGAAACGAAATACAGCGATGCAAATTCATTCAGCCGGGCAGCTAAGCAGCAGCCTGGCCGCAAGCGCTCGCGCCTCAGTTAAGTCATTGAAATAATTGAATTTTTTTTATTTTTGCTATTGACGTCACCTCAGGGGGCACGTATATATTCCCCATCGCTGGCAGACATCGTCGCTGGCAGAACGCCTCCGGGGGTTCGTTCTTTGACATTGTGAAGTTCGCATAAGAATACGGAGCATCCTGGCCTGTCGAGCCTCATGGGGATGTACTCATCCGGTGCAACATGGAATCCGACAAATCGCGTACGTGGACAATGGGGCTATAGCTCAGATGGGAGAGCGTCTGCTTTGCAAGCAGGATGTCGTCGGTTCGATCCCGACTAGCTCCACCATGTCCCCCCGCATCTTCCTCGGTAGCTCAGTTGGTAGAGCGCCTGGCTGTTAACCAGGATGTCGTTGGTTCGAGCCCAACCCGAGGAGCCAAATCAAAGTTGATCCAAATTGGGCGATTAGATCAGCGGTAGATCATCTCCGTGACATGGAGAAGGTCGATGGTTCGACACCATCATCGCCCACCAGTTGCCGCCCCGGCCCTGCAGACGCCTCATTTTTCTGAGGTGCGCGGGTCGGGGCGAGGTGAGGAAGGCAACATTCAAAGGACAATGGGGCTTTAGCTCAGTCGGAAGAGCACTCGCATGGCATGCGAGAGGTCAGGGGTTCAATTCCTCTAGGCTCCACCAGAATCGCTCACATGAATTAAGTGAGCCTACGAAAGCGGCATAGCGCAGTTGGTAGCGCATCGGGCTCATAACCCGAAGGTCACGGGTTCAAGTCCCGTTGCCGCCACCATACCCTGATGATCCGGTACCCAATCTCGGCATCAGGTTAGTCAGCCCTCCGCGGGGGTTGATGTTTCCGGTGTTCTGCCGACGGGTAGACACTGTGGGCAAGACGGAGCGAAGGTTGCGCATGGGCCTGGGCGAAAGCATTTCAGGTACCTCGAATTCCGTCGTTCCGTCTGCCGTTATTCGACAATGCTGATGTAGCTCAGGGGTAGAGCAGCGCTCTCGTAAAGCGAAAGTCGTGGGGTCGACTCCCACCGTCAGCACCAGTCGTTCTAGTCGCGGGGTGGAGCAGAGGTCAGCTCGTCGGGCCCATAACCCGAAGGTCGTAAGTTCGATTCTTACCCCCGCTACCAAACGTCCAGCGCGTTCATCCGCAGCAGGACTCCTTTCGAGAACAATGCTGTTCTCGGTGTCGCGGGATAGAGCAGTCCGGTAGCTCACCAGGCTCATACTCTGGAGATCGAGGGTTCAAATCCCTCTCCCGCAACCAAATTACCGCCCAAGGCGGATAAGCCGGCGTAGCTCAGCATGTAGAGCGCAGTCTTGGTACGACTGAGGTCGCGGGGTCGCATCCGCCGCCGGCACCAAGAATAATTCAGCCACGCACAGGAGATCATTATGACAGCACGCAGAGAGCTCGTCGAACGCTTCAAACAGCTCGAAAGGCAAGGATTAAAGGATGTGAGGTTTACCTTGGATAAAGGATGTTCCCCGGAAACCGCCTTCCAGGAAGTGAATGCACTTTACAAAGCAGTAGATGACGGGCATTCAAGAGATCTGGATTTCGCTGATTCGCAACGGCGTTAACAAAATGCGGGTATAGCTCAATGGTAGAGCAGCAGCCTTCCAAGCTGAATACGCGGGTTCGATTCCCGCTACCCGCTCCATTCCCTTTGGGAAAGATATCGTGATCAAGACCATAGGCGATCTGGTCGCCACCTTATCCGAATTCAATTTCCCATGAACCCGTTCGTGTCTTAACCGACAGAAATAGAATGGATCCTTAGCTCAGCGGTAGAGCACCTCGTTTACACCGAGATTGTCGGCGGTTCAATCCCGTCAGGATCCACCACATACCCTTAACGGTTCTGTAGCTCAGTTGGTAGAGCAGGCGATCGATAATCGTCAGGTCACACGTTCAAGTCGTGTCGGAACCACCACAAAACCAGAATGACGACTTTACGAGCGTCATCAATAATGGACCGGTAGCTCAGTGGTAGAGCAGCGGACTCTTAATCCGAAGCGCGTGAGTTCGACCCTCACCTGGTCCACCATTTCTAGTCTTGAGGACCCGTGGCCGAGTTGGTCGATGGCAGCGGACTTTTAATCCGAAGGGCGTAAGCCCCACGTGGGTTCGAACCCCACCGGGTCCTCCAATCCACTAATCTTGCAATAAAGCGGCTGTAGCTCAGAGGTAGAGCATCACGTTGCCAACGTGAGGGTCTCGGGTTCGATCCCCGATAGCCGCTCCACCATTATGCGAACTTCTAGGCTATCCGACATTTGAGGTTGATTCCTCTATCGGATAGCCACCCTTTAAATTCTCTCTTAACGTCCTGTCGAGGGTCTTGCAGATCCTATGCAAGGAATGAGTGAGAGCATCGTTCAGCCCGAGAAATTGCCGTTGGCTTCATGCATGTGGATTCGCTATCATTTGATATCACCACCTTCATTTAGGATATCGTGATGATAACCACCTATAGCGACAATGACATCGAGAACCATCTGGACAATGTGGAAATTCAGTTTTTTGACGAAGACCCAGAAGATGATCCCGATCGTGCCGGCGACGGTTGGTACTTCAAACTGCCAGATGAAGATGGATGGAGCGGAGCATGGCAAAGCGAAAGCGAAGCCATGGATGAGGCTCGCGACACCATCATTGAACGTTACCAGGCCTATGAAACAAGCGTAAACGCCTATAGTGCCAAAGCAAGCGAAGGCAATACTCGATTCTTCATTACCTTATCCTGCCAGGCAGCCGCATATCCATACAACCGCATTCCTTCCTGGAAACAACCAGATGGAACCAGGATTGCCCTCGTCGACGCCAAAAACGAGCATAAGGCTAAAAACATATTGACCCAGTGTTTTCCAGGTCATGTGATCGACGGTATTGTGGAAACTGATCTGACACTCCAGGAATTCATGGAGGCAAAGGGACTGGGTATGCCAGATTTACAGCCCTATGCTGACATAAAAACACCCGCGGCCACCCTCAGCCCTTAATGGCGAAAAATATACCAAATTTCAGATTTCATACCGCAAACGGAAGCGAAAAGGCGATAGAGGTCGCAGACCGCCACGAGCTAGCAAATGCCATCAAAGAGAGGGCATTGCTGCACGAGTAAATAGACATCCGCTCTATTCCCATACGCTACCAGGGCAAGGATGAAGCAGGTGGATGGGACACCACCCGGGCAGTTATGGTAAACGGGCATCTGGTTGGAATCGCAGATGGGAATATAACTGCCTCCAGCACAAACGAACAAATTTCTGTTCATTGGTCGATAGGTGATTTCGATGAGGTCACAGCCCTAGATGTTCAAGAAGCACAAGTCACCCAAGTGTTCCGGGAGTCTAACCGGGGCTCAACTGGGAAGGTGTCCGGCCGCATAAATCACTTCGTCATCTAGAGGCGTATAGCCTTCTAGCCATACGCCGGAGAAGTCCATAGCTTCCAATAATTCGTTTTCGGCTATTCGTAAGCAGCCGTCTGCTGTAGTTCTCAAAAAGGACTGAACGAGAGCATGGTCACTCACGACTTCACGAAGTCGAGCAGATGATTCAGGAAGAAGAAAACGCTGCATAAAATCAAAGGTAAAATCGATATATTTACCTTTTCGTCGAAGATCATGAGCGATGAGCAAATCCTCTACAAAAGCCTGACAGAGCTCCTCATCTGTCATGTTCTGGGTCGAATGAACGCCATCCGGATCATCACGCAAGTTCCAAACCCAGCGAGTCGCCAGAATCGTGGCATCATCCGATTTTCTTAAGGATGCAATATCCTCCAAGGCAGTCGCCAGGGCTCTACGCGCATCATAGGTCTTACCTTCAGCCATGGTGAAGACCTATGATGCGCGGACAATACCCGTTATGAAGTGCCATCTCATCCATCAAAGCTTCATACCATTGGCATAGACATTATCTTCAGCAATCAAAACCACCTGGTCAACGTCAAAATGAGGAGCAGTCATCTGCATGCGCTTGACCCGGGCGTGATAGGTCGACCCATCATCCGCCATAAGTTCTGCAGGAATTCCATCGTGATCAACGCAATCTTCGTCGATCACATAAACCACGATGTCATTTGTGTCTGAAGCAACGTCGTTCACATGCCCATGACACATGGAAACGAATACAGTGGGAGCGCTCTCCAGCGCTTCACGCGCTTGCGCAGCGAGTTCCTGAACCTGCGGATTTTCAATTCCGGCATCGGCCAGGGCAATCAAGGATTCAAGTATTTTGCGAGTGCTCATTGCAGGCTCCTTTTCACATTCGCGCAGTTTAGAGCTCGAGCTCGCATATCACCATGGTTACTTTCCAGGAATTCCTTCAATCATCGCAAAACACAAGGAGTCAGCGATGTCCTCAAGGAAACGTCTCAGCGCCGATAACATCAAAAATGAGCCCTGGGGTCCAGCCTTCCTGCAGGAAATGGATGCAGTAATCGCACAAGGAGAATTTCAGTCATTGAACGATGGGGTAACCCTATACAATGACGTCCTGAACCAGCGTGTTGGCGATTACTGCGCCAAATTTGATCTTGATCTGGTTGAGAACTATCTGGGGATTATCGATGTAAATCATCAAACCTTCAAATATGATGATGATTTTGTCGAGCTGCATGAGAATATAATTGGTGCCCCCAGAGGAACATGGGCTATTTTCCAATTGAACGGAAAATATGATGCCATGATGTCCGATGGTGTAGGGGGTTTTGGCGCTTTAACCGGCCGCTCTTTCGATAGCAATAGTCCTGTAGGTCGTGGGTTGAGTTTCAGAGAGCAGTATGGTGCCCTTCTCAGTTGGATGATTTACAATCGCCGAGGTGAGATCCGCAATCGCATCATCCAATACTCCGCCTCCAATGCAAAAGTAGAACTCGGGACGATCGCCAAAAACGTTTATATGTTGGGAAAGACCTGGTCAAAAGTTGAGCTAATTAGCGTTAAGAACGCTGCAACTCCTGATGGGAATACCTTGTACGAAATAAAGGCAAGTAGGCCTGGTGTAAAATTATCCGACAAAGACATCAGTGCGGAAATTTTCAATCGTATTTTCGGCGTTCCACCCACTTTGCCACTAGAATTTGAGAAAAATGATGGAGTCGATCGAACGCTATCACTGACAGAACGCCGAATAGATGCCGCTCAACAGGCCTGGGAATCTTATGATCGTATTATCGGGAATGCTAATTTACGATATGGCTCCAGAGCTCCATTCAAACAAATCGGCAACGATTTCACTCGCACTGTTTATCAGGGAATATTTCCGGAAGTTGAAGCTGTCGGGGAATTCGTAGTCGAATTTTCTCCAGGATCGACAGAAATAATTGACGCGGTAATTAGGTCATCTAAGGCAGAACCCACTCCCTGATCTTAAATATCAAGGGTTAACTGTTGGCTGGTTTCCTTCTCGCCTCTGCCAAATGACGATAAGGAAACCCCAAGCAGTCTGACCGGGAGGGGGGTAGGAAACTCGCGATCAAGCAGCATTCGAGAGGTATCAATAAATCGATCGCGAGAAGTAATTGGTTCAGAAGCACTATGTGACCTGGTAATTTGTGTGAAATCGGTAAACTTGATCTTTATCGTCGTGGTGCGACCCTGTAATTCTTTTTCCTCCGATATCGCCCACACTCTGTCTACCAAGGGGCGTAACCTGAACCATGCTTCTTCGATATCCTCCACATCGATCCCGAAAGTGTCTTCTGCCCCAATGGATTTTCTTTCCCTGTGAGACTGCACTTCTCGTTCATCGATTCCACGAGCCAGGGCATGGTAATAATGACCGGCCTTACCAAAGACACGAACAAGTTCATCGAGGGGGATACGCTTCAGATCAGCTCCCGTTTGAACCCCCATCGCATGCATTCGCTCGGCCGTCGCTGGCCCCACACCATGGAAGCGATCAATCGGTAACGTTTCAATGAAAGTCTCCCCCTGCTCGGGAAGAATGACAAAAAAGCCATTAGGCTTATTTCTGCCAGAAGCCATTTTTGCCAGAAATTTGTTATAAGAAATACCAGCTGATGCAGTCAGCCCGGTTGTTTCCAGAATTCGAGCTCTGATAATATTGGCTACTTCTCTCGCATACGGGATCTCCTGCTTGTTCACTGTAACATCAAGATAAGCTTCGTCGAGTGAAAGGGGCTCGATGAGATCGGTATATTCAGCAAATATGCTATGAATCTGCGATGAAATCTGGCGGTAAACATCAAACCGCGGAGGAACAAAGATCAAATCTCGACACAGGCTCCTCGCCTTGAATGCTGGCATTGCCGAACGGACGCCAAAACGCCGAGCTTCATAACTCGCAGCTGCTACGACTCCACGTTTTTCCATGCCGCCAACTGCAACTGGACGTCCCCGTAACGAAGGATCATCCCTTTGCTCCACGGAAGCAAAGAAGGCGTCCATATCTATATGGATGATTTTCCGTTGCACTGCATCGTCCATGTGTCCGAATCGATGAGAAAGCATAGCTACAGCCAAAGATACCGTCACCCAGCACCCCACTAAAGCAAAACGTCCTACCACCCTCTGAGGATCAAACTGGGCGCGATTTACCCCATCCGCATCTGTCCAGCCCATATTTTGAGGCAAGCTCTCAAATCCAAGGGGGAAGAATTTGATCCTTGTTTCCTGAACGAACCCGACTAGACCCTGATCTGGTTTCGGATCGTTGACGAGGACACCCCGCGCCGTCCTCCCTGAACTTCATGCCGTCAACCCCACGGCTTTGCGCCTGGCTCTCAGAAGATTCTTGCCAAATAATAGGGCATATTATGGAGGTTGCTGTTCCGGAGCCAGATATGTCAAAGAACATCATTCTCGAATTACCATATCTCTTCACTGCTACCGTGAAAGGGTACAAAAAACGGAAGAGCGATCAGGTTTTGGTGCGGGAAAATCTGCCAGTAGAAGTGCCTGAAGTGAGCTCTGATGAAGCTCCAGTAGTCATTGATTGGGTACAAAAATCGTTACAAGAACAATACAAGATGCCTGAGACACCACAGATACAATTCCGTATGATGAACGATGTACTTTATCGTCCCGTCGGCGGCCGGATAGGGATGTCTCTCGATGACTTCAAACAGGCAGTGTTAATCAGACACAACACCTTTCTCCGAACGGACACCGCTTCCCATCCGACTTTCCCCACATATTCCTATCCTGCCCTGCCCGCCGTCCTTAACTCCAGATGGCGTTACGACACCGTCATCCCCACCGTATTTCCCACTTGGAGTGAGTTTATCACTGAATGCAGGGAAAATCGTTCCAGAGTCATAAGCCACGACCAGGAAAAAATTGAACCCAGCAGTGCCGCGGCACTACAGGATACATTCATTATCATTGATGGGAGAATGTGGTCTAACGCTCAAGTAAACGAGCCAATGTATTGTTTGTCCTTGGGTAATCCCCCAGGACTGGATGTCTCGATGAATCGCCGGCCTCTACCTTATGTTTTCAGGTTTTCCCTGCTTAGCCGGGATAAAATGATCCGCTATGCAGAACATCTAGGACTCGACACAAACTCTGTGGACGAGCCCATAGTGTATGACCCATCGGCAATAAAACTCGACAATGTAACACTGATGGCCGAACAAGCCATCACCTGCCTATGTCATGATGTTATCAACAGAAAAGAATCTTGGTCTCAAGAAGCAGATTTTCTCCTGAATCGAATTCGCACCCTTCGTAATGCAAACGAATGCCTCGAACTCGCGGAAGCTGTTGAAATTCTTCATGCCTACGAGCGTCTTGTTCCCTTATTGTCACATCTCGACGCCCACAGCGATGGTGCCGTCATGATGCATAAGGTCGCACCAATTCTAAAGCAATGGCGAGAGATAGAATTAGTGGAGAGGCCAGGATTGTTGGATTTGATCCAGGACACCATGGCAAACGAAGAATCCATGGCTTCCATCAGCTCCATCAGCCTTTGACCGGCATTTCTCTGAGGACCAAGCGTTTGAAGGCGCGAAGCTTGTTCATATTTGCTGGATAGCTTCCTGACGGCAGTTCAGGACTACCCCGTAATCGACGAAGTTCATTAAGGCGAAGCACAATATCGTGGACACTATCAGCCCCATATAAAGATTGAAGCTCCACATCCAGCATTCGACGCAATCCGGGATAATCCGAAGGTTTTTTCGGTGAATTAAGGGGGCGAGAATCGAACACCGAATCCAGAACCTGAAGTTCTTGTTTCGTCGCCTGAACTGCCCGCCTCACACCAGTATGATCAAGAACCCAACAATATAGTTCCTGTTTTCCGTCTTCCCGCCGCACACAAAGTAAAGATCGGCTACCCACCACAGGAGACATGATATCCTGGGTCTCTACCTGAAGCCCTCCTTCAAAAGCATGCATCACCAGGTTGCCGATTATCGTATTATAAATCTGATGAGAAATGATTTCTCCACCCATACGACGTATTGCTAAACAAGGCCATCGGATCAACTCCACCTTATCAGCTTCCGCTGCATTCAACTGGATCGAAAGATGCTTTTCAAACGCCGTTTTTGTCCCCAGTCGCGGTAACAGTCCACTGACATGAATCAGGTTTGGGAGCGTCACCTGCAGTTCACCTGGGCGACGCCGCGCAATAAATTGCGCCGGCGCACGTCCTTTAAACCCATAGCCAGACATCGTCGCCGGGGAAGCGAGCAAAAGGAGTGTGCCATCCCACATGAAATCAATTTTCAAGAGATGACCACTATTTGAGCACCGGATCTCCGATGAGAGCAAAATCACGATCATACCAGCCGTAACATAACGCCCCCGGTAGTCACGAGAGGGTGTTCACACAAATCGAAATCACAACGATTTTCATCGCCTAAAACGGCTATCTCACGCATCCTAACCAGATTGGTCAATTTATCGACTCCAGGCAGAGTTGCGGCGGCAGGGACATTCATCCGCGAGCGCCTTCTTCGATTCGAGACAATCATGAAAGCATACCAGGAGAATGTCCATTAGCGCGACGATAGCGCCAATGAGAAAAATTCGTGAACCTTGCTGAGGAATAAGGCAATCTGGAAGATGACAAGGAGATCATGACAATTGACCGACATAACCCCTGCCAAAACCTCGCTTTATGAACTGCTGAAAGAAGCAGGATGCCAGATGGATAGCTGGCAATCAGACCTTTACGTTCGAGCTACCGTAGAAGCTCGTGAAATTATCAAGGAATATGAATCGGAAGGGCACATCACTAACAAGCAGTTCATTCGTCAGAAAGACGGATTTCTCTGGATCGAACTTCCTTTCCACTATGTTCCATGGTGGACTGCCAGACTAGGAGCAGACCAGGAACAAGAGCAGGAGATCGGAGCCGCCCCGGCCATGTAATGACATGGCAACCTATCTGAAACCATTGCTGAATCGAGATCCGGTACAATGGGTCTTGTACAGTTTGGAACTGATCGGCCGCGGATCAAATGCTTATGCGTTCGTCCGTTCGCTCAGTCCCGAGCATGTCCGTCGCATAACCTATGACGCTGAGGGGCGGGATACCTCTAGATGAAGCCACGTTCTTAAAACAACGATTTGCCATGACTAACGACTGCAGGCCGACACCGTGACATCAGACCCAAAGACTGTTCTGCAAGAAATTTTTGGCCACCACTCTTTCCGAGGCCGACAGGAAGAAGTAATCACTCGCGTCATGGCAGGAGGAGACGCTGTTGCCTTGTTTCCTACAGGAGCGGGAAAGTCAGTTTGCTTTCAGATCCCCGCTATTTGTCGTCCGGGAACCGGTCTTGTTGTTTCTCCACTCATCGCCCTTATGCAGGATCAGGTAGAGGCACTCACTGCCAAAGGCGTAGCTGCGGCAGCTATCAACTCCTCTCTTTCACCCAAAGCGGTTGAAAACATCATGTCCAGGGTTGATGCAGGTGAACTAAAACTACTGTATGTGACACCTGAAAGGGTAATGCGGAAAGACTTCCAGCGACGGCTCTCACGTGCAGTTCTTTCGGTCATTGCTATCGATGAAGCCCACTGCGCTTCCCAATGGGGACATGATTTTCGACCTGAATACGCAGAGCTCGGAAAGCTTGCAACTATTTTTCCTGGCGTTCCACGCATCGCGCTGACTGCAACCGCGGATCCAGTAACCAAAACTGATATGCTCCATCTCCTGAGAATGGAGGCGGCGCCGGTTTACGCGACTGGTTTCGATCGTCCGAACATCTCTTACGCCATTCAGAAAAAAGCCAATCCCCGCGAACAATTACTTGAATTCGTTTCTCAACGCAGGGGAGCAAGCGGCATCGTTTACTGCCTGTCACGTAAAAAAACACTCGAGATCACAGCCTGGTTAACCACGGCAGGAATACCCGCTGCCGCTTATCACGGTGGCATGGATCAAAGTGAACGGGATCATAACCAGGCCATGTTCATGAAAGGGGAGGTAGATATCCTCGTGGGCACCACCGCTTTTGGCATGGGAATCGATAAGAAAGATGTTCGATTCGTTGCCCATGTTGATTGGCCATCCAGTATCGAAGCCTATTTTCAGGAGACAGGTCGAGCCGGACGCGATGGTGAGCCTGCAGAAGCATGGATGATATACGGCCTCGACGACCTGGCCAGACGACGTATGATGATACAGAAAAACCGCAGTATCGTTGCCCGTCGTGTCGAGCACGATAAATTGTCTGCGCTAGTAGGAGTGGTTGAAACTCATGGCTGTCGCCGCCGGGCTTTGCTGTCCCATTTTGGGCAACCCATGGCGGCTGATTGCGGGAACTGTGACAACTGCCGCAATCCCAAGCAGATTAAAGATGGCGGGATTGAAGCTTTAGCCCTCCTCGAGCATGCCGAAGCAGGGGGATTGGCCATACACGACCTGGTAGAACGAGCTAGCGCTGCGTCAAACAATAGCAATCAAGCAGAAATGCATTCAATCCTCCGGCAGATGATCGCTCAAGGAATGTTAGCCGTAGATCACTCCCGGCTCTCAAGCGTCGTCTTAACCGAAACAGGAAAGAAGGCGCTAGACGAAAGAAACGTCATGATAGCGGCCGATGGTATTGCCACACCATCGGCCGCTCCCAGACGCCCTGCTGTCCGGAAACCAAAGACACAGCCATCCGGCCCAAAACCCCAACGCCCCCGTCTCGGACCTGACCAAGAGCTCTATATGGCTCTGCGACGTCTTCGCTCAAAAATAGCCAGAAAAGCCAGAACTCAACCGTTCAAGGTGTTTACGGACGCAACTTTACAGGAAATGGCGTCACAACGTCCAACAACACGCATTGATTTCATCGGCGTCCCCGGGGTGGGGCCTACCAAGCTGGATCGATGGGGAGAAGACTTCATGGAAATTATCAGAGAGCATGCCCCTCGATATCTTAATGACGGAATCGAAGATATCTGGAGCGAAAACATCGACATTCTGGATGAAACGGAAAACAGCAGATGAAAAACCTGCCCTTCAGCACCATCACCGCGAAGCGCTCTGACTATGAAGATATGATTGCCGCGGTCACGTTCCGAAATCGCAGTGCCGTATACGAGGCGATGATCATCCATAACGGAGAAAAGCCGGCAGTCATCTCCCGTTATGGCTGCGATCCACGCGATTCAACTGCAGGCAGCAGCGAATTAGCTCCTTTCGACACTCTAGATGAGGCCATCCCCTATTTCTGGGAAAGAGCTCTGGAGATGGCTCAAGGATCTGACATAGCTCTTCCCTCATATGCCATAAGAGCAACTGCTCCAAATCATTCCGAAAGATGGCTGGTTAAAAGAGCAAACACTCACGAATGGGCGCGCACATCATTGGATGCACTCCATGCCGATTCGGTAGAAGACATACAGTATCTCATGGATATTGCTCGATCTCTTCCAGGTATAGAATCGGACAGCATACGAGCCATACCTCGCTATCTTATAGCCTCCATCGGTGTTCATGCCGACGACCTGCCTCTTGAGCAATTATTGCATCCCGCCAGCGGAGAAATTGCCATAAGCCTGAAAGTCATGGCGAAAAAGGGCATACTGGCAACCCCTGTTGGTTTCGTAACAGATAACAGGGAACAAGAACTAAGCGCATGGGATTTGGAAAATTTAATCGCTTATCCTTCCACGACACCTCAGGGAATACGGCTACGTTAACCCTAATTTTTAATTAACGAGTTCTGCAGAACAGAATCTGCCATGCTTACGTACGTTGAAATCGAAGGACAAAGAATATCAAGCATGAAACTCGTTTCCATATCACGAGAAACTTTGCCTCAATTCCTCGAGAGGATTGGAGGTAAGGCACCGATTGAATCAATCGCTTCCCGATACGGATGGAGCATCAATGCCGCACGCCGTGAAATGCGTACAGCCGCGGCCGCTGGAATTATTGTCATGCTTTCAGACGATGAGGTTGGAACCGTTGGCCCCCTATTACAAAGGAACCGGCGGAGGAACGACTGGAAGATCTAAAACCATTCTGTCCGCGAACACTCTGGATTGTCTTGGGTTCCTAACGAATTCGGTTTTCCCTTCAATACGACGATCGAAAGAATGGATATGCCCGGATATCCAAAGACGCGGCATCCATTCATTCAGAATTTCGGGGCCATAATGAGTAACGAATACATCTGCTGTGCTCAGTGCTGCCGCCGCTAATGTATGCTTCCGTAAAAGATCAATGTCTCGCTGTATTATTACCCTGCCACCACGCAGTAAGGGCTCACCAAAGGGAGAAAGGGCGTTCGTTTCACACTGTAGATCAGGCCACCAGGTTGAGCCAAAGAAGCGAATTCCTTGTAGCTCCACCTCGTCATCCTGCAATACATGAATAGAGTGAGACGCTGCCCTTTCTCGAGCTCGCTCAAGCGCTTCGTCTATTTCCAGTCCCCACAGGTCATGGTTTCCCATTACGCAAACAACAGGCCTTCCTTCTGAGAGCCTGAATAAGCCATCGATCATCATCTCGGGATTTGATTCCCACACATCTCCAGCGACGACCACAATGTCGCAATCAGGAGCCGGCAGATACCGCTTCTCTATAGGCCAATTCTCAAAATGCAAATCAGATAACAACCATAGCCGAGGCATACTCAATTCCTCCAACAACTGTCTCTTTCCTTACATTATGCAATAATTCAAACAGAAAACGAGACGATTCGAGGGTAATCATGTTCGATAGGATGAGAGCTGCACTAACCGCTTTGGTGGCTGTAGGTGGCAAAAAACAGGATGCTGAAGATGTACGGCGTCTCATGGGGCATGCCATAAGGGCACTTGGAAAGCCATCAGAAGCAATAAAGAACCTGGCGAATCTAACCGCCATAATGGAGCAGCACGCTGCTGAGGCTGCATCATGGGTGGAACCTGACGCCATTCGAGACGGCAGAGGTGGCCCCTTCGACGCCGCCGATTTACGATATTGGCTGCTTTTAGCAGAAAGAGCCGGCGTTCCATTTATTGAGGCCAGGGAAATCCTAAGCCTTAATGAGGAAGAGATGTCAGTCCTATCCGGGGAGATCGAAGTTCCAGACAACGCAATGAGGCGAGGATTGCAACGAAGAATAGAAAACATTCCCGGTATTCACGAAATGCAAACGGAAGCGCCCCATGCGAAGGAAGCTATCGATTTAGCATCTCTTGTCGACAGACTTTTTGCTTCCATGGACGATATTCCCATAGATTGGATGGTAAGAAGTAATCTAGGCGGCACTGAAGAGCTCAAAGCATGGGCCGGTGCCGGTGCAATCGACGATACCGCGCCAACCGCCAAATTCAATGCCGATCTCGAGGTAGGTCCAGGATGGGTTCGCGAAGGTAATAGACGTCGGGTCAGGACAGAAGATCGTAGAACCATCATGCTCAGCGCCCGAGGAAAAGGCGGTGCCATTTTCCTCGCCCGCCCTTGGATGAAAGCTGGTCGTTATTCTATCGGCGAGGATCCTCATCGCCATGGTACTGCTTTTGCAGGAAAAGGCATATGGCCGTGCGAATGGCGTGTATTCGTAGAAAACGGGGAAGTAACCGGGGTTTCCACTTATTATGCATGGACCGGAGAGGCAAATGCCGAAAACGCGGAAGCCGCTCTTCAAGCTGTAGCCATGGCACGGCAAATCATCAAGGAAGCCAAAGCCATAGGAGCCATCCCCCGAAATATAGATGTGGAATTAATTCGTGACGGCAAGATCGCACAGGATGAAGAAGGGAAAAAGGCCTTGGCTCGCTTTCCTCGAGATGGCATTTCCTGCACACTCGACTTCATGGAAACAGATCAAGGCATGATGTTACTTGAAGGTGGTCCCGGATGCACACCTTTCGGTGGCGGCCACCCTTGTGGTTTCGCTGGTGTTGGTGGAAAACCAGGGTTCCCTAATCCCATGCCCTGTGAGGGGGTTGCTTTCAAGCTAATGCCTGGCGTGATTTTGGGGGATCCAAAAACATGGCGGGAGACGGATCGCAGCGGCTGTATCCTCACATGGGAAGAAACTGAGGCACTGCTGACTGCAGCGCCAACTCCCTAGCGCCTGACTGGCACCAACATATCGGCTTCATCAATCAGACTACGTGCCGCTGATTCGGTGAAGCCTTCTCCCGATGGTCTTACCAGAACCACACCAGACTTATTGCGTGGCAACTGGTTCCTCATTTCAGTGACCACGATTGATCCATCCATACCAGCCCGCAATTGCTGGCGGGCTGGATCGTACTCCACCTTGGTATTCGGCAGGTGATCAGCAATTACCGCTCGTTCAAATTGACGACGAACATGCATGGCCGAAGTTCCAGTCAAGCCATCTTCATCCGTATAGGATGGCTTCAATTCTTCCTCATCCCACACGACAACCCTGCTCGTTTCTCCTGGACGCTGCCAGATAGCCGCCATACCACCGCCGGCGAAGAATTTAAGCATGTCTGGAGCATCACCAGGCTCACCGGCACGAACAACAAGGAAATCGCGATCGATCAATGCAGTCCTGGAAAAAGACGTCGAGATCCATTCCAATACCATCGCCATACGTCGTTTATCGCAGACGATGACGTCAACATCTCCAACCGTCATTCGCGAAAACGCTGATAACGCAGATGACGAATGTGTCTCGTCGGTAGTAGCCCGGATCGCATCCACAAATGGAGCCACAGCCATACTCTTTCCCATGGCCACTACGGCATTACCGATATTACCACCACGGCGAACCATATCAAAAATGGCCGTCCGAATCGTTATCTGCAAATTCAAGGTCGCATCTGATAGATGTTCCTTGACCAGATCAGTGGCCTTTTCCTTGACCATATTAAGCAAGGTCAAGGCGCCGACGAGAACCGTACCCTGTCCCAACAACTGTCCAAACCAATCCTGAGATGGCTCAAGCGGCAAATGCATGGCCGCCAGGATCACGGCCGCAGTAGAAGCTGACCAGGCAAGATGATTGTCAATCCTGCTCAATACGCTATCTCGCTTAAACGCTGGCGTAGTATCATCAAGAACGGTACCGTCAAAAACATTTCCAACCGCCACCGCCTCACGACTACGATTAGGTAAGGATGCCCTTGGTATACGGTTAGCACCTGTCGTGGCGAAAACCTCGGCATTCGCAAAATCACAACGTATGATTCGGCTTCTGGTCCAGTCCGCGTTATGGAGCCTTGCGTCCCTGAAGGAAGACCGGCAAACCTGAGCCAGACAGAAACTTAAACCAGCCGCGGCACATCCTTCAAAACTGGCATCCTCAATCTTGGCAGCATCAAAGCGGCAATGAGTAAGAACCGCACCATCAAAAATGGGTTTGATTCGCTGAGAACGGCGAATATGAATTCCAATCGAAGCATGACGGAAAGATGCGCCTGGAGATGTCATGCCTTCCGCGCGAATGCCGTTCATCTTGCAATTATCAAACACTGTTTCCTTGGCCAGGCATCCTCGCAAGGAGGCTCCTGAGAGATCGGCACCGCTTATATCCGCCCCTGAAATATCCAATCTCGAGAGATCCAGATTACGCAGATCCGCGCCAGACAAAGATTTGCCGGCATCAATCAGTCCCTGGATGAACTGCTTTTTACTTTCAGCCTGCCCCTCATGAAGAAGGTTGCCTTCCATATCGAGGATGGTCCAGGTCTTCATCTGCGTCTCCTTTATGGATCAGCAACAATACCTGTTCCGCATGCAATGATCGATCCTTGCCGAATAGTCGACTATGATGAGGAGAACAGAGAGAGCCAGGAATGCGTATCCAGGTCGTCCCCATCAAGAAAACATTGGAAACCCTATCGGACGAGATATCCAGAATCGAACGAAAGATTGCTGCTGCCTGGAAAGAACTCATCGAAGGAATCGATGAGCCAACAGCTCGAAAAAGTTGTGGAGAGCATCTTGAAAAAATAGAGGGCAGGCTAGCCAAGGCCAAACAGGCAAAAGCACGCAACAAGCTTTTACGGAGGATTTTTCCATTCTGGCCTCAAGGTCATCATGAAAGAATCGTCCAAAGTCTTGAAGCTGAAATTCAGTTGAAAATTCATGGAGCGAAAAGAGCAATCGCTTCAAGAGCGAGTAAGCGATCCAAAGCTATAACTTCACTTATTTCCCGCCATAAAGAATACCAGGAACTACGCTTTCGGCTCCTCGATCTCCAACGTGAACAAATCCATGGAATACGCCTCAATGCCGATATGAAACCAGCCATGGCGATAGCAGAGGCATTGCACTACGCACCAATAACATCAAGCGTCCTTCCAGTCGGCGTAGATACAAGTGTTCTTAACCTGTCTCCTAGAAGCCGGGTAGCATCTATTGGTGTCGCCGGTCTGCCCATGACGCCACAACGGGACGAGAGACAAGTCATCCTGGAGATAAATCGGAATACGGATGGCCTCCCTGGATGGCAACTCCTCGGACGCACCTGGGCAAATTGGCCGGTAGAGGTGAACAAACCCCGTTTACGGTCAGCTATCCCCTTACTTCCAGGATCATACTCTACACGCGAACGATTCTATCTCCCTGTGCCGCCCACAATGATTGAAAAGGTCGTCGCTGCCGGCGCATCCATGGGGCGACGTGGAGGATTCTATGTTGATCTTGGTCTGGTTGACCTATCAGGAGTAATATCCTCTTTCCTGCCTTTCATCGCACAACCCTATTATAGGCCGTTGCCTGTTACTGGCATTCCTCGATCATCCTGGGGGATGAGTCTCGCAGGTTTACTCTCCAAATCATCATGGGACGCGATTCGTCAGGATGTGTTCATTCGATATGGTGGGCTGTGCCAGATATGCGGCCAATTACGCGGCGGTCAGAATCTTGAATGCCATGAAATATGGGATTTTATTTATGATGATTTTGTATCCGGAATGCGACGACAACGTCTTGTGTCCCTAGCCTGTCTTTGTCGTTCCTGTCATGGAGCGATGCACCAAGGATACTCTGAAGCTACTGGTCGCGGTGATTCTGCTGCCTATCGCCTCGCCGACATCAATGGATGGAGCATGGATGAAGCGGAAACAATCGAGCAATGCGTTCGTACAGACATGGAGCACAGAAACCGTTCAAAATGGTTTCTGGATCTCAGCCTCTTAGGTAACCGGCTCCTAACACTAGATGTGTCAAAAGTCGAAGAATCTGACGGCATTCTACGTCGAAAAGATGGGAAAGGAGCTCCAACGCGGCTGTTGGGAGCAACATACAGGATCGGAGCCAAAGGAATGCCACGCCGCCATCGGGAAGATCGAGGCACAACTGAATTAATTTTCAACGCCGCTTGAGCGCGAACCAAAGACAGATCCACCGAATAAGGGGCGGCAGAGCCAAGGGTTAGAAGAAATTTGATAACCTAGGGCTATCCGATTTTTGAGATCAGCAGAGGATTATATCCACGGTAATCGCTTACACAGGCAAATCAGGAACCACAGTTTGCAAATCGTTGCGTCATACTGCTTGAAAAGCGTGGGCTGACAGTGGAATCACCCCCAAATGTCGGATAGACCATTCCTCTCCTTGATACCGTCACGCAGGCTAGCTCACGGAACATCAAACATACCCATGGATATCCGTTCAGATCCATGACATCCTTACGATAGAAAGGATGGAATCGATGCAATCTGTTTCAAAATATCGAACCGATGACAACATAGACACTATCTGCCGTTTAATCGTTCTGGGTTGCCAGGATTCCGCGAATATCCTTTTAGCAATGTCCGGTTTGGATCTTTCCGCATCCGATGTTGAACAATTTCGCCTACTGAAAAGCAGGATAAACAAACTTGAACGCAGGATGGAAAAATTCCTTACCATGGAGGAAAAGAGCATTATTGATGCTCTCGACATCCAGGCATCCGTAGCCGAGATTTCCGTCACCGCCGCTTCACTTTGGGCAAAAGCCTCCGCGTCGAAATGACCCCGGTTTATTCCGGCACTATTCCCGGATTTTGATTAATCGAGGCCAGATAACGCTCAGCATCAAGCGCCGCCATACACCCCATGCCCGCGGCAGTGATTGCCTGGCGATAAACATCATCTGTCACATCCCCAGCCGCAAAAACTCCAGGAACGTTTGTGGCCGTTCCACCTGGAACAACCTTTACATAGCCGCCATCCTTAAGCGTTAACTGCCCCTTGAACAGAGACGTCGCCGGCTGATGACCGATCGCTACAAATATGCCATCAACTTCCTTACGCGTCGTCTCGCCCGTAATGACGTCTTTCAACATGGCCGCATTTACAGAACGGGGTTGGTTATGACCATCGATGCCAACCAGTTCCGTATTCCACAAGACATCGATCTTGGGATTGGAAAACAGCCGGTCCTGCAGGATTTTTTCAGCCCGGAAATGCTCACGTCGATGCACCACAGTGACTCGCTCGGCAAAATTGGTCAGGAAAAGTGCTTCTTCCACGGCCGTATTGCCCCCACCCACAACAATAACCTGCTTACCTTTATAGAAAAAACCGTCACAGGTAGCGCATGCAGAGACCCCGAACCCCTGATACAGGGGTTCATCGGGGATACCAAGCCATTTTGCCTGGGCTCCAGTGCATACAATCAAGCTGTCGCAGGTATAAATCTCGCCATCAGCTCCCTCAAGACGAAAAGGGCGGACATTCAGATCGACCTTCTCGATCCAGTTCATCACCATTTTCGCCCCAACGTGTTCAGCTTGATCGCGCATCTGCTGCATAAGCCACGGCCCCTGCACGGCCGAAGAAAAGCCAGGGTAGTTCTCGACATCGGTGGTGATCGTCAACTGGCCGCCAGGCTGAAGGCCTTCTATGACGAGTGGTTCAAGCATCGCCCGCGCTGCATAGATTGCCGCAGTATAACCAGCCGGACCTGATCCCAGAATGATGACCTTAGAGTGCATGTTATATCCCTAAATGAAACCGAATCGAATTTCGGTAGCGATATTCAACGAGTCGATACTCTCTCGCAAGTATGGAAGGGGTTGCAAGAAAGTATCGAGCCAAGGTCATGGCTATCCGACATTCAACAGACCATGACTAGGCACGGCTGATGCTGCGCCCCTGTCAGCGAGTATTCCACGTGCATGGCTCGAGGGGAGCTCTGCAAATTCCTATTGCTCGAGCATGGCCTGCCCTACAGATGACGGGGCAGGATTTCGATCAGAAGCCGGATAGGTCTCAAGGAGCCGGCGGTGGTGAATCGAAGGTGTATTCGGCATTTGAGAGGCGGGTTTCAAGGAATGCCGCCGATTTAACAGCATTACCGCATTCCCGTACGTCTTTCAGCATAGCGCCGGCAGTGACAGCCAAATCCACCAGTTCCCTCGATGGGGTCGATGGGTCAACCTCTTTCTTTGAATAAACGAGGAAGAGCCTTAAATAGGGTGAAGAAAGATTGCCAATCCCGACATTGTTTGAATCACGAATGAATACTCGATGAGCAGTTCGCAATATGGCCACTGATGTCATATCTGCCTTCAATGCTTCAGGCATGCGAATATCAGGCGCATCGAAATCCACCTTGACCGGGCGCTTACCCAGCAGCCCTTGAGTCGTACGAAGAGCTAAATCCTTTTCATCAACTCGGAAAACCATCGAATCCAAAAGGTCGGATCCAACATCCTCTTCACACGTCAAGATAAGAGATCCTTCACGACCGCCTGGTTCAACCTTAAGCGCCATGATCGGACCAAGAGAGCGTTTGAACAGGGTGCCGTCGATCATCAACATATCATCGGCAATTGCCTGAAGATTTGCAGAGGCCTCTGTTCTTTTGCTGGAAAAAGGCTTCTTTGGATTTATCGCCACCATTTCGGCATAAATTGGCATATCCTTATCGAAAAAAGCAGAACCCGGCTTCACGAAAGGGTTTTCCTTAAGGTCATCTGCCTTGAGATCATCATCATCGATTTTGACCTCGTAAGGGGCGGCAGGTTCCCACAATTTACCATCAAAACTGCGATAATCGACACGCCCGCCCTTAGCATTACCAACGTCTCGTTGAGCCAAAATTGCACTAACAGCAATCGGGGCGTCATCAGCAGAGATATCCTTTACCATTACAGGTTCGACATCCCGGATCGGAACGGTTCGAGATTTTATACCCCTAACCGGGGTATAGGTCATCTCAAATATGATTGGTGCATAAATGACGGTCATACCAAACTCCTGCTCATTTCAGTGGACAATAGTCATTAACACCTGAAAACCACAACGCCCGATCTAAAAACGTCGCGGATGAATTGCATCGTTCCCAGAAAACCCAACCTCTGTTTCATCGTCATCTCCCAATAAATGTATTTGGATCGATGGCGAAAGAACCCTGGGCATATCCTGAAGCATCTTTTCCCAGTTAGCATCACCTTCATCCATCGATGCTGAAGAATTTTCTCCCCCACAGATGGATAGACGCATATCGGTTACCGGTTGAGCATCGCCCGTCAACATGGTCAGGTCGATTACAGATGGAGGAGTAGAAAACCCAGCCTCGAGCAGATAAGCAGCGCGAGCATCTCGTGTTCTTGCGCTTTTACCTCCCAAGACGACAGCTATCAAGGAGCGCCCATCCCGTTCCGCAGTGATCACGACGTTGAAACCAGACGAGCAAATATACCCGGTCTTGAACCCATTAACTCCTGGATAGCGACCGAGAAGGCCATTATGTGAGAGCGTATCTTGCCCATTGAGGATAAAGCCAGATGTCGAGAATATTCGGATAGCATCCGGATACTGATCCAGCAGTTTATCAACAAGAAGCGCCATATCTCTGGCGCTGGTAACCTGATTTGGGTCATGCAAACCATTCGGGTTCCTCCAGAAGCTTTCCTGAAGCCCCATATTTATAGATAGCGCATTCATCTCCTCGACAAATTTTTCCACATCTCCTGACACTGCTTCCGCCACAGCTATAGCCACATCATTGGCTGATTTCACAGCGAGGACGACAAGAGCATCCTCGAGGCGCAGCCTGGTTCCCAAAGGGAGACCCAAACGACTCGGAGGGGCTTTCAGAGCCTGCGCCGACATGACGACCGGCGAATCAAGCGTCAATCTCCCGTCAGCCACAGCCTTCAGAGCGACATAAGCCGTCATGATTTTGGTAAGAGATGCAGGATGCCATAATCGTGTCGCGTCCTGTCCAAACAAAGCTGTATCAGATGAACGATCGAACACCAGCTCGGGTGCACTGGATGCCTCAGAAGCGAGACCCGCCAGGAACAGCAGCACAATAGGAATAAGGGCGAATCGATTGATCTGCATCATCCTTTTGCACAAGCATAATGAAATCCCCGTGTGAAGGTCCTGAGAAAAGATTTGAAGATTGCTAGAGTATTCACCATTGGATTGAAACCTCTTATCCAATGGATGGATGTTTCGATTCGGGAACGAAGATCTAAATGAAATCCAATTCTTGCAGTGGACTGACCATCGTCCAGGGCGATGCCGTGGATGGACTAACGACACGAGGTGCGGCGTCAGAAGCCTTGCGTTTCTTTGGGTTAACATCCCCATGGATGGCGGCCGCCCTACAGAATTGGGGTAACCGCGCCATAGTAGAGCTGGGGCCTGATATATGCAGCACCGGCACGATCGAGCATAAAATCCTTAATGTCGCCATCCCGGAAATCGCTCAACGCTTACAAGGAAACCGTTCAAGAACAGAACTTGACGATTTTTCTCTACGGAATAGCTATCTTTCCGTCTTGATAAGAGCTCCCAAAAGTCACAGTTCTCCCACCTGGTGCCTGCTAACCCATGATATCGAACAAGGAAATCCATTGGTTATTGCGTTAGACAGAATTTACCCGCCCAACATCGAATCTGACTGGGCTGCTGCTCGGATAAGCAAGGCTCTATCCAATATCGGCATCGGTGGGATGACATGGCGTCCTGAACTACTTGCAGGAATCGCAGCCTAATTCCCCAGGGCTTGTAAAAAACAATCAACGATGATACTCACCCCTCATCGCCATATATTGGCTGAAGGATATTGAGATGAAACGTCAAGAAACTATCATTACCATTATTTGGTGGCCGCTCGTCTGAGCGGCTGGTTTCAACACGTTTGAACAATGCCGCTCCCAGAATCGGAGCGGCATTTACGATTTCTGGGATGTTTTTATGCCGCATCAGGTCATGAAAGGATCATCCCATGCATACAAATCCGAGAATTAAAGAAGCATTAAAAACTGTAGTTCGCCATGGGGACATATCCGTAACTGGAGATCGTCCCACGGGGCCACTGCATCTTGGGCACTACGCCGGCTCGATTCAAACCAGATTACATCTGCAGGAACAATGCGAGCAGTTCATCATAGTTGCCGACATGCAAGCTCTAACTGACAACGCTCACAACCCAGGAAAAATCAAAGAGAATGTGTTGGGAGTTGTCGCTGATTACATCGCCTGCGGCCTCGATCCAGCACGCAATACCATATGCCTTCAGTCAGCCATTCCGGAGCTGACCGAACTCACGATTCTTCTCATGAACCTTATTCCAGTAGGCCGTCTGGAGCGAAACCCAACAATACGTTCGGAAATCATTGCAAGAGGATTTGGACACAGTATTCCATCAGGATTCCTCTGCTACCCTGTCGCCCAGGCAGCCGACGTGATCGCGCTAGGAGGAACAATCGTTCCTGTAGGTGAAGACCAATTACCAATTCTCGAAACTGTCATGGACGCCATCAAGGCGATAAACCGATTGGCCGGGGAAAAGATTATCCCTTCCATTCAGCCACTATTGTCAGGATATGGGCGTTTACCAGGAATTGATGGTAAATCAAAAGCATCAAAGTCCTCAGGAAACACTATTTTTCTCTCAGATGCTCCCGAAACTATCGAGAATAAGATTAAGGCTATGTACACCGACCCGGAACATCTTCAAGTGCACATGCCTGGTCGCGTTGAAGGAAACGTTGTTTTCTCTCATCTGGACGCATTTGACCCAGACAGAGACGGCCTGGAAGACCTTAAACGACGCTATCGTGCCGGTGGCATTGGAGACAGCTTCATCAAAAAGCGTTTACATATGGTCTTACTGGAATTACTCAATCCCATACGAGAAAAGAGGCGTGATCTCATATCCAATCCTGACCGACTTCAAGAAATACTTAAAACGGGATCAGAGAAGGCAAGAGAAAAGGCTAGAAAAACGTTGGTTAACGTCAAACAGGCCTTCGGATTAATTGCCCTTTGAAGAACTATCCGACTTTTGAGGCCGTCAATCAGCCCTGTCGAAGTTTCTGCAAAAGACATAAGGTAAAATAAGGAATCGACCTCAGAGGCCAGATAGCCAGTGCACTTAAAACCGCCCGCGACCATTTGGTCGCGGGCAGTTTTGACTTCTCAGTCCTCGAACTGGACGGTGTCACCAGTCAATGCGGCAGCGTTTCCTTCGGTTAAACCTGACGGGTTTGGATTGTTCGTAATGTTGGCGTCAGGGCTGTCCCAGCTTGGTGATCTTTCAGAGAATGTACCTCCGTCGCCTTCCGTCAGGGTAATATCCTGCCAGATGAACGAGCCGGCATTCATGTCGGCACCACCGTTTCCAGGAAGACGCGCCAGTAACAGATCGTAGCCTCCCGCGCTGGCGCTGTTGGTCTCTCCGGTGACATAGACAGCACCATCGGCACCGATAGTGATGTCATGGCCATAGTCGATGCCGGTTCCACCCAGTGTCTTCTTCCAGGCCAGCGAACCTGCCGCGGAGTATTTGGTGACGAGGAAATCGAAGCCCCCCGCGCTGGAGCTGGTGGTATATCCGCCAACATAGAGGGCTCCATCGGCACCGACAGCGATGCCATAGCCACTGTCGCTAGCGGTTCCGCCCAATGTCTTCTTCCAGTCCAGCGTGCCAGTGGCGGAGTACTTGGCCACGAGGAAGTCGGTGCCTCCCGCGCTGTCACTATTGGCATATCCGGCGACATAGACGGCACCATCGGTGCCGATGGTGATGCCTAAACCATAGTCGTTACTGGTCCCACCCAGCGTCTTCTGCCAGGCCAGCGAACCATCAGCGTTATACCTGGCCACGAGGACATCGTAACCACCCGCGGTGGCACTGTTGGTTCGTCCAGTGACATAGACGGAACCATCGGTGCCAACGGCGATACCATAACCATCCTCAGTACCGGTTCCACCCAATGTCTTCTTCCAGTCCAGCGCGCCATCAGCGTTATATTTGGTTACGAGGACATCGAAGCCCCCCGCGCTGGAGCTGTTGGTATATCCGGTGACATAGACAGCACCATCGGCACCGACGGCGATGCTCTGACCAATGTCGGTACTGGTTCCGCCCAATGTCTTCTTCCAGGCCAGCGTGCCAGTGGCGGAGTACTTGGCCACGAGGAGATCGTAGCCTCCCGCGCTGGAGCTGTTGGTCTGTCCGGTGACATAGACAGCACCATCGGCGCCGACAGCGATGCCCTGACCATAGTCGTAACTGGTTCCACCCAATGTCTTCTTCCAGGCCAGCGCACCTGCGGCGGAATATTTGGCTATGAGGACATCGTCGTTCCCCGTCCCGGCGCTGTTGGTCTGTCCGGCGACATAGACGGCACCATCGGCACCGACGGCGATGCCACGGCCATAGTCGGTAGCGGTTCCGCCCAACGTCGCCACCCAATAATCCGAGGGGGCGCCATTGATGGTCACCGAAAAGGGCGTTGTCATCGCCGTCATATTGTCAAACTGATCAACGGCGGTGAGCTTGAGCTCACTGGCGCTATTGGAGGTACTGGTGTCCACCTGTAGCTGACCCGTCAGGGCATCGAGATCGATCCATTCTGGAAGATCGTCATCAGACCCCCAGAGCACATTGCCGATGGCATTGCCGGCCGAAGCTTGGATGGTCAGATCATCTCCCTTATCGACCGTGTAGCTGTTCTGCGGCACGGACGCCGTCAGCGGCGGCAGGATCTCTAGCTCGAGCTGCGCCGTGGCGACAACATTGTCATCACCGTCCTTGACCACGATAGTCGGTGACCACGACCCTTCCGCCGCTCCAGGCCAGGACACTGTCCCTGAGTCATAGGCGGAACCCGTTGGCACCCAGCTGGCGCCGGCAAGACCTTCGAGCGAAACGGTGTGAGACGCATCAATACCACTCACACTTACCGGCACGGACAGATCGCCATATTGCCGGCCCTCGGCGCTGCCATCGATCAGCGCCGTTTCGTCGATGGTGATGGAAATGTCGGTGTTACACCCCCATCTGGAGGCAAGACTTCTCCGCCCGAGAACAGGATCGGAGCCTGCAGGTTCAAGCGATACCAGTCATCGGCATGCGCTGATCCGGTCAAAGCCAACATCAACGCCAGGGATGCCACACCGGTCATGAAACGCATCGCAAACTCCATCCGTTCGATATCAATCCTTTAACCGAGGAAGATCACCGAACAGGCAGATAAATGCAATGCTTGTTCAATGACGTCATCCTCATATTATCTTGCGTGATCATTATAGGAAACACAGGTTTCTCAATCACTTATAGATCAAAATTTCAATCCTTGATGAATAGGTGGTTGCATTCAGTTTAAATCCAGCTTTGATAGAGCATAATGAAACCGGAGACCGATTCGTGAAGGATCGCACACTCCTTCCAGAGACCCAATACTCGCACTCGTCGAAGGCCCCCGGATGGATCTAGCAGACCCCTCATCTAACTCTGGATCTGATTTGCCGCCTGATGCGGAAGATGCTGTCAACAGACTCAGATCCAAAGGTAAGACTCGCAGTAACACCATCACCGCGAGAGACATCGCTAAAGAATTTCCGCCGGCCGAAACCAATGAGTCGTTACTGGAAAAGGTTGGTGCCATTTTATTGGCTGAGGGTTTCGAAATCGTCGATGAAATTGACGACGATGAAGATTCCAGTAACGTTTCCGACACTGGGCGATCCGATGATCCTATCAGGAAGTATCTTTCTGACCTGGGAAGTTTCCCTCTTCTCACCCGCGAAGGTGAAGTAGCGCTAGCCAAACGCATCGAGATCGCCAAAGGAACTATTTTGGCCGCCATATGTGCGAACCCGCTGGCAATGAACGCTATTGCTACTTGGAGGGATCAGCTCGTCTCTGGAGAGATACGGTTACAAGAAGTGATCGAGATCGGTCAAGCAGATGAGGATATTCTGGAGGAATCGGTACTGCCTGCAGAGGATGAAACTCCAACAGAGATCGTGCCTGACGAAAAATTTACTGCAACGATTGCTCTGTTTGAGGAGATTATAGCTGAATTCGGTACCTACCGCCGCGCCACAGCCCCTAAAAGTCGAGCCAAAGCTCTACAGAAGGTGGCAAGGCTTATGATGGAGGTTCGCCTCACTCCCGCTCGCATCGAATCTCTCGTTAAACAGGCCACAGAGGTCAGACAGCATTTGCTGACCTTCGATAGACGCATGATGCTCATTGCCCAGGAAGGAGGTATCCCTCGTGATGAATTCATCAAGATTTACGAAGAATCTGAATCCAAGATTGATTGGCTTGATCGAGGCTGTATAGGTTCAGCAAAATGGCAGGCTATCTACCCAGCTATTTCCGCCAAAGTTGCGGAAGTGGCGATGGAAATGAAAGCTTTTTGTGCATCAATAGACGCCGACCCAGGATTGCTCCGGAAAATCATCGATCAGATGCTTCGCGGAGATCGGGAAATGCATCTTGCCAAACAAGAAATGTCGCAATCCAATCTTCGCCTTGTCATCCTGATTGCAAAATCATATAGGAACCGAGGTTTGCAATTCTTGGATCTTATCCAGGAAGGGAACATTGGTCTTATGAAAGCGGTCGATAAATTCGATCATCGCCGCGGCTTTAAATTCTCGACTTACGCCACTTGGTGGATAAGGCAAGCCATTACCCGCGCCATTGCTGATCAGGGACGAACCATTCGCATTCCTGTTCATATGATCGAGACAATCAATCTGATCTCCAAAACCAGTCGCATCATGCTATCAGAGCTCGGGCGTGATCCATTGCCTGAAGAATTGGCCGAGCGCCTGGAAATGCCCGTGGCAAAAGTTCGGCGCATTCTTAAAACGGCCAAGGAACCCATAAGCCTGGACATGCGAATGGGTGACGATGAAGATGGAGCCCCTCTTTCTGAGTTGATCGAAGACAAGGGAGCCATGCAGCCCCTTGATCATGCCATCCAACAGAACATGCGCCAGGTAACCGCACGCGCACTTGGTTCCCTGACGGCTCGTGAAGAACGCGTCCTACGCATGAGATTCGGAATTGGCGTTGCTTCCGATTTCACACTGGAAGAAGTTGGTGCCCAATTCGCGGTCACACGTGAGCGTATTCGTCAGATCGAGGCAAAGGCCCTCAGAAAACTGAAGCATCCATTACGTTCTCGATCCCTCAAATCCTTCCTGGAGGAGTAGTTAGCATCGTGACTTTCATGCCTTCGCTCTACTTTCCCAGGGAATCACAACAATCAAAAAACACCTCCATTCTGGAGACCATCCTGGAAGAAGAATTACATTGCAAAACATTAAGGAATTAACGCATCTCCCCATTCCTGACGATCAATCCATGCTCGTTGTGCCCTTAGGAGGCACAGAACGCGTCGGAATGAACTGCACCCTGATTGGGCACGCAGGAAAATGGATCATGATTGATGCAGGTGCTACTTTTGCCGGTTCTGATGATGACGGAGCCGCGGCATTTGGCGAATATTTTGGCGGAGAAATTCAGCAAATCATTCCGGATTTCAGAGCTATCACCAATATCAAGTCTCGCCTGCTTGGAATTATCATCACGCATTCACACGAAGACCACATCGGCGCCATTCCCTCGCTCCACGCCTTCTCCAAGGCCTGGCCGGGCATTGCCGATACCCCCATGTATGCTGGCGGTTATACATGCGGCATCATCCGACGCAAACTGCTCGAACAAGGGGTAACTCCCCGCATGAATAGGCTGGAATCCCGAACAGCTCAACGTATTGGGCCTTTCGAGATCATGCCCATCGACGTCACACATTCCGCCCCTGAAACTTTCATGCTGGCAATACGAACCCCAGTGGGAATAATCATTTTTGGTAGTGACGCAAAATTGGATCCGGCACCGGTTTTGGGAAGAACTACTGACATCCAGGCATTAGAGGTTTTAGGTAATCATGGAGTTCTTGCCTATTTCGGAGATTCCACCAACGCCAACCGCAGTGGTCGTTCAACCAGCGAAACAGAAGTAACAGATAACCTGTCCACAATCATGAGGCAGCATCGCGGTCGCGTTATTGTTTCCACCTTTGCGTCGAACCTGGCGCGTGTAATGGGCGTCATCAAGGCTGCTGATCGCTCTGGTCGCATGATTGCGGCTGCGGGACGAACCATTTTCAATAATCTTGAAACAGCCATCGACGTGAAAATGATCCAGAGAAGCGATGTTGACGCCATCGTCGACGCTTGGGTGGTCAATGGTCAGCAGCCTCATCGAGCTGCTTTTGTTTGCACAGGAACTCAGGCCGAACAAGGATCGGCTTTACGTCGAGCTGTCGAAGATCTCGAGATGAACCAAACCAATCGTCGGGGAATTCTGATTGAGCCTGGGGATATGGTAATCCATTCCGCCCGGACTATTCCAGGAAACGAAGCGACAGTAAAAGCCATGTTCGATACACTGCGACACCACCAGGTCACTGTCCTCGATCCTGATTCAGCCCGCTGCGACATTCATGCCTCGGGTCACGGCAAACGGGACGAAATCGAAGACATGTATCGGATGATCAAACCTCGTTTCGCTATTCCCATCCACGGTCATGGTGAATTGACAGATGCCCATGCGGACATTGCTCGTTCGATGGCTGGCGTTGAAAAAGTAGGAACACCGCTTGAAGGGGAGATACTTCAGATTTCATCCAGTAATATGGAAATTATTGGCAGAATCGATGTTGGAAGCCTGGCGCGTGTTTCGCAGAATGGGCGAAATAGTGGTGAAAGCCGGTTAGTCCCATGGAACAGCCGCCACAACATAAACATGCATCATTCCAACCCACCACGCCAATTCCAGGAACCTCGCAAGAGGATGCTTGCTACATCAAGCTCAACACCAGCCATGGCTCGGTAAAATCCTATGGCCACCTTATCGCGTCCATGATTCCAGGAACCGCTGGCATTTTGCAGAGTGTTCAGGATTTTTATAAAAAAATGTCTTACAACGAAGGAATATAAGTCATGAAAGTCGTTACTCATAATGGTCTATTCCATGCCGATGATGTGTTCTCTTGGGTTTTGATTTCGCGTCTATGGCCCGAAGCCACCCTGACACGCACCAGAGACGAGGACATCATCACGGCGGCCGACATGGTGTTTGACGTCGGGATGATCTTCGACCCAGCCACCGGACGATTTGACCACCACATGCGAGATCGTCCTACACGGGAAGATAGCACCCCTTACAGCGCATTTGGGCTTCTATGGCAGTATCTCGGACGAGAATTCCTGGCAACTACCGACACCGGCGATAACGTTGAAGCAGTGTGGGAAGAAATCGATAAACAATTGGTTCTCGAAATTGATAGAATGGATAATGGTATTGGGAACCCAACACCAAACCACATCTCGAGCGTCATTGAACAATTTAACGCCCCATGGGATCTGCCGGATAATGAAGATAGCAGTTTCCAGAAAGCAGTTGCATGGGCAGCAATCGCACTCGACAACAGTATTACCTATGCTGCCTCTCGGCAGCGCGCTCTGAAACAGATTAAGGATGCAACACAAGCCTCTTCAGACGACCGCATCCTGGAATTAGCGACAGCAATGCCATGGGAGGATGCTGTATTCGATCTTGGTCTCAACGATCTTTTGTTTGTTGTGCATCCTTATAACGATCTTTGGTACGCAAAGGCTGTACCACCTGAACGAGGAGGGTTCGGGCAGCGCATGGGGTTCCCTGAGGAATGGCGAGGTTTACGGGGGAAAGACCTGGCTGCGGTGTCCGGGATAAAGGATGCAGAATTCTGTCATGCTGCCGGATTCATTGCTGCAGCGTGTTCACGTGACGGTATCATCGATTTGCTAAACACCTGCCTCATCGAAAACCAGGCGCAACCAATTCAAAAAAGACCGACGCCATAATCAATAATTCGGGGCTACTCGTGGCGGAGCTTGTCTGGACAACATCGGCTACAAAAAGCCGGATCAGCTATAATTTTGATGGTACCAGCAGGAGGAATCGAACCTCACATCTCCAGGGCCACAACCTGGCGTTCTACCATTAAACTATGCCGGCATCTCGAACCTGCGGAATGCCGTTGTAAATGGTCATCACCGCAGTGGATGCTCCGATATCTCATATCGGAGCATCCACTGCAATTTTTAAGCTTAATATGACCGAAGCCCATTCCGGAGAGTGCCATCGGGCCAACGACATGCAACGCGATCCCGAACAACAGGATGCCCATCGATCCACATGGCGTGTTTGTAAGGCGTACAATTTGTTGGTGCCGGCTCTGGCGCTTCAAAGCGCACGTGCATCTCGGTACGTTTATACTGTTCGCTGACAATTGTAGCCTCTGCTGAACGAGGAGCAGCCCAATCTCCTGCCTGCACACTCCCGGTTGCGCAAAGAATCACAGCAATGACACTCAAATTCTTCAAAAATCTCATTGGAATATCTCCTGGGTAAATCGGATATAATCACCAGAGCGGCCGCAGGTAGCCCCGGTGCCCCTCGGTAGACAAGGTATCAATCCTTAAACCATTTTTCTACTATGGAAGTTCCTGTGGGGTATCAAATCGAGCAATACTCCGCATCCACTCTAAAAGGTCGATCTCATCAGGGCTGACCTCTTCAGCTCTAGAGAGCAACTGCCGGTAAGTGCAGGCTCCTCCAGCAACCAGATCATGCAGAACATTGGTGTTCTCTGATCTGAATAATTTCCTGGCAACTCGCCGTCCTGATTCATCGAGTTCTTCTTCTCCCAAGACAGCAAGGAGCAACTCCTCCGAAGGGCGTGGCAGTCCCAAGGTTTGGGCTGCATGGGCAGCCTGCTTGAGAACGCCACGTCGAATGCCGTTATTGATGCTTGAACTTTGCTTCATATGGTACTCTTCTTGTTGTACATGAGGTGATTTTATGAGAATCGTTCTTTCAGGTCCACCCTCGATAGGCAAGACCACTCAAGGCAAGAAGATGGCCGAATCCCTTGGGATTCCACATATTTCATCTGGAGCCTTGATCCGTCATCGTGCAGCACATGGCGACCCCCGGGCACAACACCTTGCAGAGATCGTCTCAGACGGCTCGCTGGCACCTTCCAATGATATTGTAGATATGGTGCTTGAGCGAATCGCTCTACCTGATTGCCGCAAGGGGTTTATTTTAGACGGCTTCCCTCGCAAAATTATTGAGGCACAGGCTTTGCTCGCGGTTGAAAAGATCGATGCGTTCATCGCTCTTCGAGCTCGTGATTCTGTGTTGCTCTCCCGAGTCCTCGAGCGCGGACGGCAGTCTAACATGCTGCGCCTCGATGATGACCCCGAAGCTTTCCCTAGACGTATCCACATCTACAAGGAACAAACCGCTGGAGTTTCTGCGGTCATGGCTGCTGCGGGTGTTGATGTGCACAATATCGATGCTGAGGGAGAGGCCAATGAAGTGTGGGATGCGATTCGCCGGCTTCTTCGTGCTCCTGAAACTCCAGGATCAGAACTCCAGGTAGCTCTTGCATTTTGAAGGAATATGCCAATGACTGCCTCACTTGATTTGCGTATTCGTCTGATTTTACGAGAGCGCGGACACACATATCGCCAGGATATTGCGCTAACTGATCTGTCGGATGCGGCCAAGAAATTATTGCATCGTTTGGAGCCGCGGATCATTGATCCTGCTTTCTATGCGTTGCCTCTCTCTGAACGTACTATCGACATCCAGGCACGTACGATGCTTGAAGCTAGCGGTAATCTTGAACGCCCTGAGCAGCCGCACCCAAACACAATGCTGCTTCCCGAGCTCAGTTCCAGAGATCGGCGATTTGAAATTTGCGCCTACGGCAATCCTCGGCACACTGAAACCTATCTGGCCTGGCTCGATGGCTGCGCTCGTGCCATCGAGCCAGCGTTTGTTGCACGGCGTAAGAAACGTGATGCTGCGTTGCGCCAAGTTGACGACCTGATCGATCGCCGGCTTCTGGAAATTGTCGGGTCTCACCCTTCCGAGCATATTCGCCCACATGATGATACCTGGATCATGGATTGGGGACGAACCTGGATGGCGCATTCCACTTCTGAGGATATTAGTCTCAAGCAAAGATTACGAGACCGAGTTTTTCAGTCCGGTTGCACAACGATGCGAGAGTTTCTCCTTAAAGAGGTTCCGGGAGGTCGTTCTTTTGTGGAACATGCAGATATGGAAGTTGCTCCGTCTTTCGCTATAGCAATGTAAAAATCAATGATATCGGGAACATCCATAGTGAAAGAACCTCTGGCCGAACCATTAGCCTAAGAAGCCTTATCATAACCGTTTACCGGGCAATCACTGGTTTGAACAAGAGGGCTCAAACACCAACCTTTACAAAGGTTATTTTGAAATTTCATCAAGGGGGTTGACGCAAGGGTGGGGTTTGGTGCATATCAAGGTCATTCCAGCCGTGACTGGGAAAAGAGGATTGTCATGTTCGACGTGCGCAACATCAAGGATATCAATGCCCGAGCCATTCGCTCGGCAGATATCGTTGTGCACGCGGATGCTGTCATCCCAGCGTTACCACTGCTTCCCTTACTCCCGTATTTGGGAGAGGGGCCAGCAGGGTGCGCCCTGACGTGCTGGGGGAATGGAAGGATTTAATTCGACCAATCCCCAAGACGATCAGTAAGCAAGGCCTCTGCTGGATGTATCCAACAGAGGCCTTGCTTTTTTCGTGCCTGCTTCCGGTTCGCCGGCGTCGTCGTAAGAGGACGGTTCTTTGACATAGTGAAGGAATACGAATGTCGGTCGCCACACTGGCATTCGAATAAGATGGCATTGCCGGGGCGTAGCGCAGCCTGGTAGCGCATTTGTCTGGGGGACAAAGGGTCGTCGGTTCGAATCCGGCCGCTCCGACAATGCCATCTTATAATTGATGATAACGGGTAGGCTGAGCATTGGTGAGCTCAACGGACTGTAAATCCGCCGCATACAAATAAGCCTGTGGGGGTTCAAATCCCTCCCTACCCACCATCGTCAATCATTGCAAATCATGTACCTTCGTGCATGATGGAAAACATGTTACGGTTCGATTCGTAACAACGCCTATGGAGACGGAGTGTAGCTCAGCCTGGTAGAGCACCGGTTTTGGGAACCGGGGGTCCAAAGTTCGAATCTTTGTACTCCGACCATTGGCCACTTTTAAGAGGGGAACTCTCTTTGGAAAACGATGATTTTATTCAACGTTATGAGGCAGCCTTTAAAGCTGCCAATCCTGAATCAGAGGTTCCGGTCATCCAAAAACATGGAATGGGTTGGTATCGCTTTGCTGATACCTTGAAGAAGATGCGTCGCGCCGAAATCGAGCAGATGACAGCGAATCTTGAGGCAAGAGTCTCAGATCAGAACCGCATCAAAACTCCATAAAGAATTCGCGGCTGTGGTGGAATTGGTAGACGCACTGCACTCAAAATGCAGCGGGTTATCCCGTGCCGGTTCAAGTCCGGCCAGCCGCACCATTTTTCTTTTCACCTTATCGAGAGAGGTGAAAACTATCTGGGTATAGCGCAGTCTGGTAGCGCACCTCGTTCGGAACGAGGAGGTCGAGTGTTCAAACCACTCTGCCCAGACCAATTACGATCCGTTGATCGCCTTACAGGCAGTCCGGAAGAACGAAATGCAGCTATGGTGGAATTGGTAGACACGCAGCGTTGAGGTCGCTGTGCCGTAAGGTATAGAGGTTCGAGTCCTCTTGGCTGCACCATCTACCCGAAAGGGAACGCGCGTGTGGTGAAATTGGTAGACACACTGGATTTAGGTTCCAGCGCTTCGGCATGGAGGTTCGATTCCTCTCACGCGCACCATGAATTGCCCGTCTGGCGGAATTGGTATACGCACTGGATTTAAAATCCAGCACCATAAGGTATAAGGGTTCGACCCCCTTGGCGGGCACCAGATACAGGGTCTTCGTAACGGATGTGTTTTAAACGACATCGGCTACGAAGACCCGTTATTCATTTTGTATGGCTGGAATTATAGCCGCCAAAACCAAATGACTTAAATGTTTTCTGCCGATTTCCGTAATTGTGCAAGAAAGGCTTTCACGGAAGCGTCCTCTGAAAGGCTCTGCAGGGCGTCTTCCAGGGAATTGGTTCCCGAAGTCTTTTCCTTGGACACCATTTCAAAAACAGCGGCCAGGTCGTTATAGAAATCTTGATCTCCCGTAATTCGGTGCCATAGATCTTTACCAACGATCACTGGATGATCCTGATTAATCGCTAAATAATGGCCATTCAGATCATCCATCTGCCCATAAAGAACCCCCATGCAATATTTTCCGTGCCGCGGGTTCCCGCCGTTGGTGCGTTCTAGCCTATATGCTTTGGCGAGCTCATTTTGTATTGAAGCGACATCACCTTTGTTGATGGTATCTGGACCCAATTTAAGTTGGGCATGACGTTCATAACCGTCCACATGATCAAAGAAAACAATATCGAATCCAGATACACTACTTGCGCCGGCAGTTGGTATTGACTGGACAACATACTTCTGCAGCCTTGTCCCAAAAGATGTGGATGCAGATACGCCGAGTGCTCGTGGCAGAACAATAGCCTGAGCGATTCCCCTGGCAGAGACAGTTCCACCGTCAATCAACGATGCCAGATATGGGAGCAGGAAAGGATTCCCTGAAACCCCTTTCTTTATATGCTTCGCCAAATTATCACCCTGATTCTTACGAAAAAGGCGAAACATTTGGGCGGCATCATGTAAGGCTTGTTTGCGGTTAAATGATACGGCCATCGGTCTTAAACCATCTCAAGTACTTTAGCGGATTTCGACATCTTTCGAGCCTTTGACCCAGGGATATTTTCAATCCAGGCAGCAATGGCAACAGCTATCGCTTCAGCCAGCATCACAGGCACCGCATTCCCGATTTGACGGTATTGGGCACCAATCGCCCCCTCAAATTCCCATGCGTCTGGGAATGTCTGTATTCGCGCACTCTCTCGAACAGTGAATGGACGGACTTCATCGGGGTGACACCGGTCTGTCTGCATTTGCGCAGGAGAAGTAAGAACAGTGAGAGAGGGTTCATCCCACGAAATTCGGCGAGCAATCCCGGTTCTACCACCTTCCAGGTTCCAGGAGCCTTTCATATACGCCTTGGCAACACCTGGTGGCAGGTCTTTCCAGTACCCACCAGGTGGCACCTGCGCCAAAACTTTCGCCTTTGCTTTTGAGTAGTTGATCCCTGGGGATGGAGGAACATCCACTGGGTATAGACTTCCTGCCTTCAAGGCATCCCGCAGTCGCGGATTATCGGATCCTCCAATCCTCTTTATCTTCAGTTCAGCATAAGGCTCGGTAGCCCAGGCCAGGATAATACGCTCACGTTTCTGTGGGACGCCAAACTCTACGGCTTTCAGGATCTTGGAGTGGATAGGGTAATATCCCAGGTCGGCCATTGTTTTCTGAATGGTGGCCAAAGTCCTTCCGCCATCGTGATTCACGAGGCCGCGAACATTTTCTGCCAATGCAACCTTTGGCCTGATCTCCGCGACTGCTCGAGCATATTCCATGAATAACGTTCCGCGGGGGTCACCAAACCCAAGACGCTTCCCCGCATACGAAAACGCCTGGCAAGGGAACCCTCCAGCAAGAACGTCGACCTTGCCGGCCAAATAGGTGAAATCAAGATTTGAAACGTCTCCCTCAACCACATTCCAGTTAGGGCGATTCTTCCGCAAGGTTTTGCAAGCGTCCGAATCAAATTCATTCAAAAGCAGATGCTCGAATCCTGCCTGCTCGAATCCGATCGCCATGCCGCCTGCACCAGCAAAAAGCTCAACGGTTGTAAGGGAGGCTTTCTTTGACATTATTTTCAAAACCTTGGATTGTTTACCCATTCCATGAGCAAACCGAATCGGCAGCTCTGACAATCCATGGTTAGCAGAGGGAATAGCCTAGGACCAGAACTTTTTCCTGTCCTCAACAGGAAAGCTAAAAGAACCAATTCTTCTGGTACAAGAAAATGGCTGACTACTCATAAAAGCCCCTTACTTGGAACTTGCTACCTTTTTTCATATCCTCGAGCCAATCTCTTTTAGGAGGATATAGGATGAGTCGGCCTCAAAATGATCTTCGCCGTTTCTCCAGTGCAGGAATCGATTTAAAAGGCGTGTCATCAAAACTGATGCTAGCCGCTTCACTCGCTATCATAAGCGCGGTGACAATTTCCTCTATGCCGTCCGAAGGAGGAGAAATCAATTCTCCAAAAATCATTCAGGATCTTCAGCTTGAACTTGATAACGAGCTCGGATCTGGGCATACGCTGATCGCCTATCCTGGGCTGGATATAGAAAAAGCGTTCGCTGATCTCGGAAATACCGAGCTATCGATTATGTTCGGGGGGATAGATAGTATCCCTGAGATGTCGGAGTACTTCCGCGGCGACGCCGGTGTTTTTGATACTGGCAACATCACCAAAGACCAGTTCGAACGGTTCCATCTCTACCGCCAACTGGCATCAGCCTTCTATGGCTCGTCTGTTTCCGAAAATGAAAGAACAGCTTTTGCGGCCATGGCTTCCCTCCGCGCCGGCGCGCCTGTCGAATTACTGCAGGTTGTCGCCGCCAAGGCTGAGCTCGATACTCTGACCGGCGTGTCGAATCCAATTTCTCATGTTGTCCTCCAGCATGTTATGCAGGCATGCAATGATGATATCATTAAGAACCTGCCTGAATTTTCCCTTAAGGATGTTCATTCTCTAAGCGCACCATTTGGAAACACTTCTCGTCAATATGCCGTGCCAGAAGAATTTGGTGCTGCCATACGGAAGTCAGTAACTAATGAAGCCTTTTATATTCCTGTTCAGGAAGGCGTAGTAGCTGGTAATTTTGCGTCATGGCTCTGGAGCGCCAACAAAATCCCTGAAGTTTCCCGCATTCTCGAGCTCCGTTCATATCTCTATGATCGAAACACAACAGGGAAACAGTACTCCAGGTTTTCTTCTGATCCCGAAGAATCTGCTATACAGATTGCTCGCCTCGCCCAGGCCGGCGACACTGTCGCACGAGATCTTGCACCAGCTTTCGGTATTAAACAGGATTTCCGTTACTCCCCCATCAGCCGAATTCACGATCTTCCATCGTCATCGGAAATCGGAGGGCAACCTATTACCTTCAATCGTGATGGACTTTACGTCTACACTGGTAAGAAGGGAGAAGCGTTCTTCGCTGTAACGCGCGACCACTCTCTGGTTCTTATTGCAAAGCCAGACGGATCTCACGACACTTTCTACGAAGCGTCCGGGCACGATGCCACCTACGAAGTCCCCGAGATACAGAAAGTGGGTTTCCGTAGCTGATATCGTCCAGACGCCATCGGCTACGAAGAGCCCGTTTCCGTAGATGTGACGGGTCTTCGTAGCCGATATTGTCCAGACAACATCCGCTACGAAGTGTGATGTCTGCTGATGAACAGGCTTGACGATCCATGGATAGCATGGCACGTCCATGGTTCTCTCTGTGTTCACGCCATGAAGTTCCCTTGAAGACCATCGCCAAAGCCTACCGGTTCAAACTCTATCCGAACAAAGCGCAACAGCAGGATCTTCTGCGCTTCAGCGGGTCGTGCCGCTGGCTGTGGAACCAGTTGCTGGAACTGAATATCGAGACCCACAAGGCCACCGGCAAATTCGTCTTCCGCATGGATATGCAAAAGCTCCTTCCAGGAATGAAGGAAAAGACCCCGTGGCTCGCCGACACCCCGGCCGGGGCGTTGCAGCGGGTGTGCAGAAAC
>Ga0206103_100047_pt1:2500-134657 | contig 134657 bp, 122 predicted proteins | sample 1B5Ametagenome_FD_148638 | JGI IMG/M metagenome (GOLD analysis project Ga0206103, IMG submission 148638) | Enriched microbial communities from leaf-cutter ant dump, University of Wisconsin, Madison, United States - 1B5A | ecosystem: Environmental > Terrestrial > Nest > Insects nest... | reverse complement strand
CACCTCCACCGTGCCGGCCGATATTGCGCCGGGCGTGGCGCGCCAGGCCGCCATGCTGGCCAAGGTCATCGTGGTGGCGCTCGATTATGTCGGCGTGCTGGGCGTCGAGTTCTTCCTCGTCCCCGGCGAGCGGCCCACCCTTCTGGTCAACGAGATCGCTCCGCGCGTCCACAATTCCGGCCACTGGACCGAGGCGGTGTGCCTCACCGACCAGTTCGAGCAGCATATCCGCGCCGTCGCCCTCTGGCCGCTGGGCGATCCGGCGCGCATGGCCGACGTGGTGATGGAAAACCTCATCGGCGAGGAGGTGCTGGCCGTGCCCGCCCGGCTCGACGGCGACACCCAGCCCCATCTTTACGGCAAGGCCGAGGCCCGCCCCGGCCGCAAGATGGGTCACGTGAACCGCATCCAGCGCCGCTAGCCCCTATCGGTCCAGCCACGCGCGCATCGCCGCCGTCACGGCGGCCGGGTTCTCCACGGTCGGCAGATGCCCGCTTTCAGGAAAGCGCACGAGGCGCGCCCCGGCAATGGCCGCCGCCATCTCCTCCGCCCGCTCGGGCGGGGTCATCTGGTCGGCCTCACCCACCCCCACCAGCGTCGGCACGGCGATGGTTCCGAGCATGTCCAGGGAATCGATGCGGCCGAGAATGGCGGTCTGCTGGCGCAGATAGACCTCCGGCCCCGCATCCAGTGCCATGGCCTGCACCATGCGGGCCATGTCGGTGCCCAGATGCTGCGGCGCCAGCAGCGTCTTGAGCAGCCCGCGCGAAACGCCGACGAACTTCCCCCTTTCGGTCATCTCCATGGCCTTGAGGCGCAATTGCCGCCGCGCCGCGTCGTCGGCGCGGGCCGTGGTGTCGAAAAGCGCCAGATGCGTCACCCGCTCCGGCGCCTGCCGCATGATCTCCAGCGCCACATAACCGCCCATGGACAGCCCGGCCAGCGCGAAGCGCGGCGGCGCCACGGCCAGCACGCGCCGGGCCATGGCGGGGATCGAATCGTCCAGCGTCAGGTCGGCCACCAGGGGCGCCATCGTGTCGGCCAGCCCCGCCACCTCCCCGCGCCACAGCCGCGCATCGCAGAGCAATCCGGGCAGAAGAACCAGCGGCTTGTGCATTTTCACCTCCCGGCAGCGCTCCCGGCCCCGCGATAAACCGGCAGGGCCGGGATTTTTCCCTTCCGAGAGTGGACAAGCCCGCCATCCTGGGCTATAGAGCGGCCCACGGTGATCGGTTCATCCGGTCGGCGACGATGTCTCATGGCGTCGGCGCTTTTGTCCAAACCCACATTCCAGTGCTTCGAAAGGGCGGTTGACCTTTGCAAGTAGTCGTTCGCGATAACAATGTTGACCAGGCGCTCCGCGCGCTCAAGAAAAAGCTTCAGCGCGAAGGCGTCTTCCGCGAGATGAAGCTGCGCAACTACTACGAGAAGCCCTCCGAGAAGAAGGCCCGCCAGAAGGCCGAGGCCGTGCGCCGCGCCCGCAAGCTGGCCCGCAAGCGCGCCCAGCGCGAAGGCGGCCTGCCCAGCCCGACCGCGCGTCCCGCCGCTGCCCGTCCGGCCGCCGCGCCGCGCAGCTAAGCGCTCCAGCGCCCAGGTTTCGTGCAACGCCGTCCCTTGCGGGGCGGCGTTTCGCCGTTCAGCCCGGCCGTTTCCAGGCCCACAACGCCACGGCCAGCGTCAGCCCCGCCATGATCGGCATCAGCACGGTCAGCGCCGAGCCGGCATCGGCAAAGAGCACGCTGGCCAGCGTCGAGCCGATAAAGCCCCCGCCCATCTGGAACACCCCGGTCAGCGCCCCGGCCGCCCCGGCAATGGGGCCGAAGCCGGCCATGGCCGCCGCCGTGGTGCTGGGGCCGATAAAGGCCAGCGCCAGCATCCACAGCGCCACCGGCCCCATCACCGCCAGCACCGAGAGCGGAAACAGCCGGGGCGCCAGCCCGAAGCCCAGCCCCGCCAGCACGATCAGCGCCAGCCCCACGCCCACCATCTGCCGGCCATCAAGGCCATGGGAGAGCCGCGCCGCCGCCAGATTGCCCAGCACGAAAGCGCCGGTCTGGATCAGCATGACCATGGCGAACTGGAACGTGCCCAGGCCAAGCTCGTCGATCAAAACGAAAGGCAGGAGCGCGGCGAAGCCGTAAAAGCCGCCAAAGGCCAGCGCCAGGATCAGCGCCGGCAGCATGAAGGCCGCAGAGCCCAGCAAGGCCCGGTAATGGCCCAGCACCGCCAGCGGCCGCAGCGCCACCTGCCGCTCCGGCGGATGGGTCTCGCGCGCCACCCAGGCGGTGAGCGCGATCACCCCCAGCCCGTAAAGCGCCATGACCACGAACAGCAGGTGCCAGCTTCCCACGGTCAGCAGCGCGCTGCCCAGGGTCGGGGCGATGGCCGGGGCCACGGTGAGGATGAGATTGATGAGGGTGAGGATGCGGATCGATTCGCCGCCCTCGAACTGGTCGCGCACCATGGCCCGCGACAGCGCCACCCCCACCGAGACGCCCACCCCTTGCAGCACGCGCCCGGCCAGCAGCCAGGCGATGTCGGGTCCGAAACTGGCCACCAGGCTTCCCAGCACATAAAGCGCCATGAAGACGATGGTGACGCGCCGCCGCCCCAGGCTGTCCGAAAGCGGCCCGCACACCAGTTGCGCCAGCGCGAAGGCGCCGAAATAGACCGAGAGCGAGAGCTTGCCCATCGCCGCCGTGGTGCCCAGATCGGCCACGATGGTGGGCAGCGCCGGCCCGTAAAGCGAGATCGACAGCGGGCCGGCGGCCACCATCAGCCCGCCCACCAGCGCGGTGCGGCGGGGCGACATGGGCGGCAGGGGAGAAAGCTCGGTCATCGGAAAAAGCCCAGGCGGCAACAATGGGGATAGGCCCCCGCCGCCGGGCCCGGGTCAAGCCCCGGGCCCGGCCGGCCGCTGCGTCAAAGCGCCCGCTGGAAGAACAGGCGGGCGTGGTTCCACATGCCCCGCTCCCAGAGATCGCCATGGTCCGCCCCCGGCTCGATCCACAATTCGTCCTTGTGACGCGCCAGCGCATAGACCCGTTTGCCATTGCTGACATCGATCACCGTGTCGCCCGTGCCATGCGCCACCAGAACCGGCGCCGTCACCCCGACGATCCATTGATCGACCGGAAACTGGTCCTGCATCACCAGCGCCACCGGCAGGAAGGGATAGCGTTCCCCCGCCACCGACACCGCCGAAAAGAACGGGGTTTCGAGCAGCAGCGCCTTGGGCTCGCGCTTGCTGGCCACATAGGTGGATGGCCCCGAGCCCAGCGAGCGTCCCCAGACGACGATCGGGTAGCCCTGCCCCGCCGCCCAGTCATACACCGCAAGGGCATCGGCCAGGATCCCCTCCTGGCTGATGCTGCCCGGCGAAGCGGGAAAGCCGCGATAATCGAAGGCGACGAACCCATAGCCATCGGCGACGAATTGCTCGAAGCGCTCATGCTCCTTGCTGAACGAGCCGGAATTGCCCTTGTAATAGACGATGACCGGCTTGCCCGGCCCCGGCGGCTGGTACCAGCCATTGACCACGCTCCCCTCCACCGGCACGGCGATCTCCCGCGCATCCGATAGCGTGGTGTCGGCCAGCGCCGTCACCTCCCCCTGCGGCTCGTATTGCAGGCTGCGCTGGTTGAAATACATATATCCGATGACGCCCAGATAGGCGCAGACCAGCAGGGCCAGCGCCACCCCGAGAATACGGGCGATGAGCTTTCCCGTGCTCATAGCTCAGCCACCGCCTGTTGCAGGCCGCGCGCGAACACCTCGTCGGGCTGGGCGCCCGAAAGCGCGTATTTCTCCCCGAAGATGAAGAAGGGCACGCCGCGAATACCCTGCGCGGCCGCGTCATTGGCCAGTTGCTCGGTGATGGCCAGCTCGTGCGCGTCATTCATGGCGTCGAGCGCATCGCCCCGATCGAAGCCGAATTCCACCGCGATATCGGCCAGCACATTGTCGTCATAGACCTGCCGGTGCGCGAGGAAATAGGCCTCGGCGATGGCATTGGCCAATTCGTGCTGGGTGCCCAGCGGCTTGGCCAGGCGCGTGATGGTATGCGCCTTGCGCGTGGGGAACATGCGCGGCTGCTGGCTGAGATCGAGGGCGATGCCGCTCTTGCGCGCCTCCTCTTCCACCCGCGCCCACATCTCCTGCGGGTCGCGCCCGTATTTTTCCTTCAGCATGTCGGCCACCACCACGCCCGCCTCGGGTGTATTGGGGTCGAGATAGAAGGGGTGATTCTCCACCTCCACCTCGATATCGCCGGGCAGCGCCGCAATGGCCTTGTCGAGCCGCACCGACCCCACCAGGCACCAGGGGCAGACCACATCGGTGAACACGTCGATCTTGAGCAGCTTGGTCATGGGTCACATCCTTTTCTCTGCCAGACATGGCGCGGAACGGCCGCGCCCGCAAGCACGCACCGCCATGTAACCGGATAGGGCCGGCCGAAGATTGCCACTCCACCCCGTCTCGGCTATCGCTGCCCCAACACCTCAACCCGAACCGGGCGATCCGTCATGACCGATATTGCGCTGCCAGCCCTGATCGAGCGCCTCGAAGCGCTCGAAACCCGCATCGCCTTCCAGGACCACACCATAGAGGAACTGAACGACACCATCACCGGCCAGTGGCAGCAGATCGACCTGCTCACTCGCAAAATGGTGCAGATGGAAGAACAGCTCCGCTCCGGCGCCTATATCGCCGACCCCGCCACCGAAAAACCCCCGCCGCATTACTGAGGGGGCGATCGGCTCTCCCGCCTCCCCACCCCGGTGTCATTCCGGCGCAGGCCGGAATCCATGTCCGCATGCTTTCACACGCTCTGGTGTTAGGGAGAGCCTTCAGCCTGGATTCCGGCCGGAGCCTGCCCTCGGGCGCGAAGCGTCCCGAGGGCAGGAATGACATCGTGGGTGACAGGAGATGGTGACCCCCAAAAACAAAAAGGCCCGCTTGCGCGGGCCTTTCCAATCCTCACGGACACTCAGTGTCCCAGCGCCTTAACGATGTCTTCCGTCATCTTCTTGGCGTCGCCGAACAGCATCATGGTGTTGTCGCGGTAGAACAGCTCGTTCTGCACCCCGGCATAGCCGGCGGCCATGCCGCGTTTGATGAACAGCACCGTGCCGGCGTCCTCGACGTTGAGAACCGGCATGCCATAGATGGGCGAGGTCTTGTCGGTCTTGGCGGCGGGATTGGTGACGTCATTGGCGCCGATGACGAAGGCCACGTCCGACTGGGCGAATTCGGAGTTGATATCCTCCAGCTCGAACACCTCGTCATAGGGCACGTTGGCTTCCGCCAGCAACACGTTCATGTGCCCCGGCATGCGGCCCGCCACCGGGTGGATGGCGTATTTCACCGTCACGCCCTCGGCCTTGAGCAGGTCGGCCATTTCGCGCAATGCGTGCTGGGCCTGCGCCACCGCCATGCCGTAGCCGGGCACGATGATGACCTTGCCGGCATTCTTCATCAGGAAGGCGGCGTCCTCGGCCGCGCCCTGCTTGACCGGGCGGTCGTCCTCGGCCGCGCCCGAGGCGGCAGCGGCGTCGCCGCCAAACCCGCCCAGGATCACCGAGATGAAGCTGCGGTTCATCGCCTTGCACATGATGTAGGAGAGAATCGCACCCGACGAGCCGACCAGCGCGCCGGTGATGATGAGCGCGGTATTGCCCAGCGTGAAGCCGATGCCCGCCGCCGCCCAGCCCGAATAGGAGTTGAGCATCGAGACCACGACCGGCATGTCGGCGCCGCCGATGGGGATAATCATCAGCCCGCCCAGCACCAGCGCCAGGATGGTGATGAGCCAGAACAGCCAGGGATCGGCCGAGACCGTGAAGGCCCAGACCAGCGCCACGATGGCCACGCCCATGACGATGTGGATGGCGTGGCGCGCCGGCAGGATGATGGGCTTGCCGCTCATATTGCCGTTGAGCTTGGCGAAGGCGATGACCGAGCCGGTGAAGGTGAAGGCGCCGATGGCCACCCCGATGCTCATTTCCACCAGCGCCTGGGCATGGATATGCCCGCCGGTGCCGATGCCGAAGGCCTCGGGCGCATAAAGCGCCGCCGCCGCCACGAACACCGCCGCAAGACCCACCAGCGAGTGGAAGGCGGCGACCAGCTGGGGCATGTCGGTCATCTTGACCGTGCGGGCCATATAGGCGCCGATGCCCCCGCCCAGCGCCAGCCCGGCCACGATCAGCAGCCAGCTCAGCCAGTCGGAAGGCGCGGCCACGGCCAGCGTGGTCACGATGGCGATGCCCATGCCCACCATGCCGAACATATTGCCCTGGCGGGACGAGCTGGGGCTGGAAAGCCCGCGCAGCGCCAGGATGAACAGCACCCCGGCCACCAGATAGAGAAGGGCTGCGATATCTGCAGAAATCATCGACTCAACCCTTCTTCTTGTACATGGCCAGCATGCGCTGGGTGACGAGGAACCCGCCAAAGATGTTCACGCTGGCAAAGACCAGGGCGATGAAGCCGAAGACCTTGGAGACCCAGTTGCCGTCGGCGGCCAGATGCACGCCCACGGCCAGCAGCGCCCCCACCACGATCACCGAGGAGATGGCGTTGGTCACGCTCATCAGCGGGGTGTGCAGCGCCGGGGTCACCGACCAGACCACGAAATAACCCACGAAGATCGCCAGCACGAAAATGGCGAGGCGGAAGGTGAATGGATCGATCGCTTCCATCATTTGGTTTCCTTGGGGGTTGCGGGCTTCTTGGCGGCGGCGGCAGGCTTGGCGGCGGGCTTTTTCGCCGCCGGCTTGGCCGGGGCTTCCGCGCCGGTCGCGGGCGCTGCCTTGGCTGCCGGCTTTTTCGCCGCAGCGGGCTTGGCTTCCGCCTTTTCCGCGGCCTCGGCGGCCGCGGCCTTCTTCACCGGCGCCTTGCGCGGCGCGGCCGGCTTCTTGGCCGGAGCGGCCTTGGCTTCTGCGGCCGCGGCGGGGGCTGCGGGGCTGGCGAAATTGGGGTGCACCACCGCGCCGTCGCGCGTCAGCACCGTGGCCTTGACCAGCTCGTCGTCCCAGTTGATGGCGAGCTTTTTTTCCTTGGCGTCGATCAGCGTGGTCAGGAAGGACAGGAGATTGCGCGCATAGAGCTGGCTGGCCGTGGTCGGGATGCGCCCCTGCACATTGGTGTAGCCGATGATCTTGACGCCGTTGTGCTCGATCACCTTGCCCGGGACGGTCAGCTCCACATTGCCGCCGCGCTCGGCGGCCAGGTCGACGATCACCGAGCCGGGCGCCATGGATTCGACCATGGCCCGGGTGATGAGGCGCGGCGCCGGGCGGCCCGGGATCAGCGCGGTGGTGACCACGATGTCCTGCTTGGCGATATGCTGGGCGGTGAGCTCGGCCTGCTTGGCCTGGTATTCGGCGCTCATCTGCTTGGCATAGCCGCCGGCGGTCTCGGCCTGCTTGAATTCCTCGTCCTCGACGGCGATGAACTTGCCGCCCAGGCTTTCAACCTGCTCCTTGGCGGCCGGGCGCACGTCGGTGGCCGACACCACCGCGCCCAGGCGCTTGGCGGTGGCAATGGCCTGAAGGCCGGCCACGCCCGCCCCCATGATGAAGGCCTTGGCCGGGCGCACCGTGCCGGCGGCGGTCATCATCATCGGCAGGGCGCGGTCGAATTCGGCCGCCGCCTCGATGACGCACTGATAGCCGGCAAGGTTGGCCTGCGAGGAGAGGATGTCCATCACCTGCGCGCGGGTGATGCGGGGCATGAATTCCATGGCCACGGCGGTGACGCCCGCCTTGGCCAGCGCCGCGATGTCGGCCTCGTTGCCATAGGGGTCGAGCGCGCCGATCACCAGCGCCCCCTTGTTGACCCCGGCCAGGGCGGATGCGGCCGGGCGGCGCACCGCCAGAACGATGTCGGCGCCCTTGAGGGCGGCATCGGCGCTGGCCGCGATGGCGGCGCCGGCGGCTTCGTAATCCTTGTCCAGGATGCGCGAGCCCAGCCCGGCGCCCTTTTCCACGCTCACGCTGGCGCCCAGCGCGATCAGCTTGCCAACCGTTTCCGGGGTCGCCGCGACGCGGTTTTCCCCGTCGAAACGTTCGCGGACAATCGCAATTTTCATGAAAGTCTCCTGCCCGCCTGCCCGCCGGACAGGCTTGTTACTGCCTGCGCTGTTCGCCGATCAGGGGTTGACGACGAAATACAGAACCACCATCAGCACGGCGGCCGAAAGGACGATCCATTTCACGCCCGTCACGAACATGGTGTAGGTGGCTTCGTGCTGGGCATAATCCATCGCCGATTCCAGAACCGGTTCGGAATGGTGTTCGGGGCGCTTCTTGGCCATATCGTCCTCGTTCGTCCAGTCTTCCAAAGTCTATCAAACCAAAGTCGGCCTCAGGGCGAGGCCGCTTCCAGCTCGTCGATCAGCCCTTCGATCATGGCAAGGCCGAGCGACCAGAATTGCGGATCCTTCGCGTCGAGCCCGAAGGGAGCCAACAATTCGGAATGGTGCTTGCTTCCCCCGGCCTTGAGCAGCTCGAAATAGCGCTCGGCGAAACCCTCATTGGCCCTCTCATACTGCGCATAGAGCGAGTTAACAAGGCAATCGCCGAAGGCATAGGCATAGACATAGAAGGGCGAGTGGATGAAGTGGGGAATATAGGCCCAGAAGATGTCGTAGCCTTCGTTCTGCAGAACAGCGTCGCCCAGTGATTCCCTCTGCACGTCCAGCCAGATGCGATTGATCTCCTCGGTGCGCAATTCCCCCTGCTTGCGCGCGGTGTGCACGCGCCGCTCGAAGCTGTAGAAGGCGATTTGCCGCACCACGGTATTGAGCATGTCCTCCACCTTGCTCGACAAGAGCGCGAAGCGCTGCTTGGGGTCGGTGGTCTTGTCCAGCATGTGGCGGAAGGTCAGCATTTCCCCGAAGACGCTGGCCGTCTCCGCCAGGGTCAGCGGGGTATTGGCCAGGATCGGCCCCTGCGCCGCCGCCAGCCGCTGGTGCACGCCATGGCCCAGCTCGTGGGCCAGCGTCATCACGTCGCGTGAGCGGCCCATATAGTTGAGCATCAGATAGGGATGGGCGCTGGGCACGGTGGGATGCGCGAAGGCCCCCGAGAGCTTGCCATTGCCGGTGGGCGCGTCGATCCAGCCCGAATTGAAGAAGGGCGCCGCCATTTCCGCCAGCTTCGGCGAGAACCGGCCATAGGCCTCCATCACCGTATCGACCGCCTGCGTCCAGTCCCAGACGCGCTCGTCGCTGGTCGGCAGCGGCGCATTGCGGTCCCAGGCATTGAGCTGGTCCTTGCCGAACCATTTGGCCTTCATTTTGTAATAGCGATGGCTGAGGCGCGGATAGGCGTCCTCCACCGCCTTTTGCAGCGCGTCGACCACTTCGCGCTCCACCGAATTGGCCATGTGGCGGCTGTCGGCGATGTCCTTGTAGCCGCGCCAGCGGTCCGAGATTTCCTTGTCCTTGGCCAGCACATTGGTGATGTGGGTGAACAGACGCGCATTTTCCGCCAGCGTCTTGCCCAGCGCCTTGAAGGCGCTTTCGCGCTTTGTCTCGTCGCGCTCGCTCAGAAGATGCAGCGTCGATTCCATGTTGAGGCTTTCCCCATCCACCTCGAAGACCAGGCTGGAAAGGGTTTCGTCGAAGAGGCGATTCCAGGCCGAGAACCCGGTCACCGACTTGTCGTGGAACAATTCCTCCAGCCTGTCGTCGAGCTGGTAGGGCTTGGCTTTGCGCAATTCGGCGAACCAGGTGCGATAGCGCGCCAGCTCGGCATCCTTGTCCAGCGCCGCGTCCAGCTCGGCGTCCTCGATGCGGTTCAGCTCCAGCTCGAAGAATAAGACGCGCGTGGACAGATTGGTCAGCGCCTCGTTGGTGTCGCCCATGAATTTGGCGCGGTCCGGGTCGGTGGCGTTCTGCGCATAATGGAGAAACGCGAAGGAGCCGATGCGCCCGCTGAGATCCCCCAGCGCCTCGCTGTCCCTGATCGCCTCGATCAGCCGGCCGGCCCTGGTCAGCTCGACCAGCCTGCCCTTGTAGTCGGCCTCGAATTTTTCCGCCCGGGCCTTGGCCTCCTCCAGCGCCGCGGCGAATTCGGGGCTGTCCTTGCCCGGATAGAGATCGCTGAGGTCCCAGACCGGCAGCGCGCCGAACTGGTTATGGCCTTTTTGGGCAGGGGCGGTCATGAGGCTTCTCCGACAAAACAAACGCTTGGACGCGCCGGACCTTACCCAGCCGCTTACCCGATGGGAAGGGCGCACAATTGCAGCACCCGCGCTAGGAAATTCTCAAGCTTTTGCTGGCCTTCTGGGGGCAGTCCCTGCCCACAGGTCCGCCATGAGCATGTCCAGCCTTTCCATCGGCGCCGCCGGAATGCACCGCGCCGCCGAACGCTTCGAAGCCAGCGCCAGCCGCGTCGCCCGCTACGGCACCGGCCTCGCCGAGGTCGACATCGCCAGCGAAATGGTCGACATCATCCAGACCAAGGCCCAGTACAAGGCCTCCGCCAAGATCGTCACCGTCGCCAGCGACATGGCCAAGGCGGCCATCGACATTCTGGCGTAGCCCGAAGCGCGGCGCTTAACCCCACCCCCTCCCAACCTCCCCATCAAGGGGGAGGGGTTGTTCCGTGCCTCTGGCAAGATGCTGCCCACCCACCGGGGCAGCACCCTCCCCCTTGTGGGGAGGGATGGGGAGGGGGACCAAAAAACGAAAAAGCCCCGGCTTGCCGGGGCTCTTTCCTCATCCATTCGCCCTCATTCGGAGGGCGCGTTCACCATGCCCAGCGCGCTCATATAGAGCTCGAGCAGGGCTTCCTGCTCCATGCGCTCATTGGCGTCCTGCTTGCGGATGGTGACGATCTTGCGCAGGATCTTGGTATCGAAGCCGTTGCCCTTGGCCTCGGCATAGATTTCCTTGATATCGGCGGCGATGGCCGCCTTTTCCTCTTCCATGCGCTCGATGCGCTCGATAAAGGCCCGCAACTGGTCCTGGGCAACGCTGTCTTCGACGGCCATGACACTTCCTTTCCTGTGCTGGCCCCGTTCAATCGCACCCGCCGGTCCGGTTCAACCCGTTTTATGGCCCAATCCACATGGCGCGCGGTCCCCCCGCCCCCATTTCCGCCAAAACCGGCCATTAGCCATTGACCGCAACGCCCCCATGGGCTCAAAGAAGGCTCGTTTTTCCGATGATTGCTGGCGCGCGATTGCCCATGACCCGTCTCGGCTTTACCCTGATTGGCACGATAATCCTCGGCCTGGGTCTCTCCACCCTGCCGGCCAGGGCCGATCTGCGCATCTGCAACGAGACCGGCAACCTGGTTTCGGTGGCGCTGGGCTATCGTGCCGAGCGCGGCTGGATGAGCGAGGGCTGGTGGCAGACCCCGCCCGGCGACTGCCGCGTGCTGTATCAGGGGGACCTGGAAAAGCGCTTTTATTACCTCTACGCCGTGGACGATATCGGCGGGGGCGCCTGGGACGGATCGGTCTTCATGTGCACCCGTGACGAAACCTTCACAATATTCGGGGTTGAGGATTGCCTTGCCCGGGGCTATGAGCGCACCGGGTTCTTTGAAATCGATACTCAGAGCCGGACCGACTGGACCTTGCAGCTGACCGACAGCGCCGGTGGCCCCGCCATTGTCGGCCCGGACGGCGGCGAAGATCTCGAAGACCCGGCTTTTCTCGTCGATCCCGACGACATCACCCTCGACGCGCCGCTCGACGACGTGGAAGCGCCCGAGACCTGAAACAACTGAACCGCATGGACACGCAATGAGACGCATGAGACGCGCCAAGATCCTCGCCACCCTCGGGCCCGCCAGCCACGAGGAAAAGATGATCGAGGAACTGGCCAAGGCCGGCGCGGACGTGTTCCGCATCAATATGAGCCATGCCAGCCACGACCTGCTCAAGCAGACCGTGGAGCGCATCCGCACTGTCGAGAAGCGCCTCAACCATCCCCTGGGCGTGCTGGTCGACCTTCAGGGTCCCAAGCTGCGCGTGTGGAAATTCGCCGAAGGCGCGGTCAATCTCGTCGCCGGGCAGAAATTCACCCTCGACAGCAACAAGGACGACAACGGCAATGCCGAGCGCGTCTATCTGCCCCATCCCGAGATCATCGAATCCGTTTCGGTGGGCGACCGGCTGCTGCTCGACGATGGCAAGCTGCAACTCAAGGCCACCCGCGTCGGCGGCGGCGCCATCGAGACCGAGGTCATCTATGGCGGCAAGCTCTCGGACAAGAAGGGCGTCTCGCTGCCCGATACGCTCCTGCCCACCGGCGCGCTGACCGAGAAGGACCATGCCGACCTGCTCGCCGGGCTTGCCGTCGAGGCCGACTGGATCGCCCTGTCCTTCGTGCAGCGCCCCGAGGACATCATCGATGTCCGCAAGATCGTGCAGGGCCGCGCCGGCGTCATGGCCAAGATCGAGAAACCCCAGGCCATCGAGCGGCTCGAGGAGATCGTCAAGCTTTGCGACGCCATCATGGTGGCGCGTGGCGACCTGGGTGTCGAATTGCCGCTCGAAACCGTGCCGGGCCTGCAAAAGCGCATGATCCGCATGTGCCGCCGCTACGGCAAGCCGGTGGTGGTCGCCACCCAGATGCTCGAATCGATGATTACCTCGCCCGTGCCCACCCGCGCCGAGGTCTCCGACGTTTCCATCGCCGTCTTCGAGGGCGCCGACGCCATCATGCTCTCGGCCGAGAGCGCCTCGGGCCAGTATCCGGTCGAGGCCGTCGCCACCATGAACAAGGTGGCCGTGGCCGTCGAGGGCGACGTCAATTATCGCGGCATCATCCGCGCCGCCCAGACCGAGCCGGAGGCCACCGCCGCCGACGCCATTTCCGCCGCCACCCGCCAGGTGGCCGAAACGCTCGACCTGGCCGCTATCGTCACCTATACCGCCTCGGGCTCCACCGGCATCCGCGCCGCCCGCGAGCGGCCCAGCAAGCCCATCATCGCCCTTTCGCCCAATCTGCGCACCATCCGCCGCCTGTCGGTGGTCTGGGGCATTCATTGCGTGCAGACCGAGGATGCGGTGAACCTGGAGGACATGGTCGATCGCGCCTGCGTCATCGCCTATCAGGAGGGCTTCGCCCGCCCCGGCGACCGCATCGCCATCACCGCCGGCGTGCCCCTGGGCACCCCCGGCGCCACCAACATGCTGCGCATCGCCTTCGTCCGCCAGGACGGCGCCGGCTCGAGCTGATCCGGGTAGATCGCGCTGCCGGCGCGATTTTTCTTGGCAAAAGAGCCGCAGGGCTGACCGCGATGGTTAAAATTTGAACGGCGCCTTTGCCGAGGCGCTAACGATGTCCGGTTATGGATTCATAACGGGGCTCGTTTAAGCCTCGGCACCATGTTGCTCGATTTCTTCACGCTCTATGTCACCATCGTCCTGGTGGCCTTCGCACTGGCTATCGTCTGGGCCTCCATCGCCTCGCGATACCGGGATTTCGCGGCGGGGTGGCTCTGGTGCGCGGCCTGCGGGCTGATTGCGGCGGGCGGCGCGCTGCTTCCCTTCCAGCACATGGTCGCATTCCCCATCCTTCCCGCCATCCTGGGAAATGGCACGATCCTGCTCGGCTTCTGGCTGCTCTGGAGCGGGCTGCGCCGGTTCAACGGCCAGTCGCAAGGCTGGCCGATGATCGCCGCCTTCACCACCCTCAGCGTCCTGCTCACCGCCGTCTTCTTCGGCAATGAGGGCGCCATCTCCATCGTCTATGCCCTGGGCCAGTCCGTCCCCATGGCCCTGAGCATCGGGCTGGTCCTGTGCGGATCGCGGCGCGCGGCCGGGGCGTGGCTGACCTGCGCCGGCATCGGCGTGGGCCTGGCCGGCCATGCCGTGGTCACCGGCATGAATATCGGCATCCTGCTCGGCGTCTTCCCCACGGACGGCGCCTCTCCCATCGCCGCCGCCACCATGCTGGGGGTGATCTTCTGCGGCATACTGTGGAATTTCGGCTTTGCCGTGATGACCATAGAGCGGCTGCGCAACGACGTCGTCGAGCTGAGCAATCTCGACCCGCTGACAGGGCTGTGGAACCGCCGGAAATTCGACCAGGAGCTTGCCCTGGCCAATGCGCGCTCCGCCCGCGGCGGCCGGCCCTATGCCCTGCTGCTGCTCGACCTCGACCATTTCAAGGCGCTGAACGACCAGCTCGGCCATAAGGGCGGGGACACCTATCTCCGCCATTTCGCCGCCATCGCGCGCACCTGCCTGGGCGAGACCGGGCTGATGATGCGGCTGGGGGGCGACGAGTTCTGCATCATCGTGCCCGATTCCTCGGCCCCGGAGGCCCGGGCGCTGGGCAAGCGCATTCTCGAGAGCTTCGCCGCCCACCCCATGCATTATGGCGGGCGCGAGCTGCCGCTCTCCTGCAGCATCGGGGCCTCCATCTGGTCGCGCCAGACCGCCGACGATCCCGATGCCGTGTTCTGCCGCGCCGACAAGGCGCTCTATTCGGTCAAGTCCGAGGGCCGGAACGGCTTCGCCCTGCTTCCCCCGCCCCTCAAGCGCGTCGCCGCGCCCCCGCCCGCCCGGCAGGCCAGATCCCGCATGGCGAAGGCCTAGGCCCAGGCGGGTTCCCCCGCCCCGTCACGGGCAGGTCGTCACCTGGTTGGCGCAGGTGTCGTCCGTCCAGCCGCGATAGTGCTGGCCGAGATCGCTCACCTCCACCTCCACCCAATTGCCCATGCAGGCATAAAGGCGTTCGACCTGCGGCCCGATATAATCGGGGCCCTGGCGCCGCTCGGGCGCATCATCGAGATCGAGCACCATGGGCGCATGACGGGAGGGCTGGGCAAAAAGCGCGCTCCCCTCCATCGAGAGACCGAGAAGGCGGCCCGACACCCATCCCTCTCCCGCAAAGACCACGTCCGGCCCGGTTTCGGAGCCGTAGTTATTGATCGTCGCCTGCTCGATGCGGAACCATCCGTCCTGCGCGCCGACGATGGACACCTCGGCGGCGAAATCGTCATCCGTTTCCTGGAGGGATGGCAGCCGGCCGATCACCGGATAATCCGTGCCCGGGCCGGCGCGCACATTGGTCCCGTCCGGGTCGGTATCGGCGGACCAGGCCCCGATATGGCAGAGCGGCGCGATCGCGGCCGTCGCCTGGCCGGCGCAGGTTTTGAGGAGCGGCGCGGCCGCCTCCCGCGCGCCATCGAGCGGATATTCCTCCGCGCCATCCTCCACGAAGACCATCAGCGTGCCCCGCGCGGTCAGCAGATCGGCCAGCCGCGCATCGAGAACGGTCCTGCCTTCGAGGACGAACGAATCGTCCATCTCCACATAGAAGCTGGTGGCCTGGAGCGGCACCATGATGTCCCCGGCCTGCAACAACACCTCGATTTCCGCCCCGTCCTCCGCCGCGCCGGGCGTGAAGGCCAGGGCGAAGCTCAGCCCATCGCCATCCGGCGTGCAGGAAAAGGACACCGGCGCATAGTCCGATTGCGGAATACCGTAATAGAGCGAGGCGCCATGCGCGCCGGCCTCGCCATGCCATCCCGGCTCGTCGGCGGCCATCACCCCCGTGACCATGAGGCCGGCCAGGGCGATGCCCCACAGGCCGGGCCGCGCTTTTCCGCTCGATTCCATCGTCTCCTCCACTCCGCCGGCCCGGCGCCGGCCCCTATGCTTCCCCTCAGAAGCGCGCCTCGTTCTCGCGCGCCAGCCGCATGAAAGCCTCCGAATCCGGCTGGTAGCGCTGCGCGGCGGCGTCCCAGCGATAGGTGACGGTGAAAACCCGCTCCCCCGGCGCGATGGCGACAGCGCCGCCGCAATCCTCCGCCGTGAGCGTGGTCCGCTCGCTCACCACCGCCACGATATCGGCAAGGGGCTCTCCACCCCCGGTCCGCAGGCTGACCTCCTGACGCCGCTCGAAACCGCAGTCCCGCTCGCTGAGCGTGTCGATGGCATCGACCAGCGCCAGCCGGTCATCGCGCAGGAGAATCAGGGCGGTTATCGCATAGCCCTGGCTGGAATTGTGATGGGTGCTCTGCGTCACCAGCAGATCGCTCCCCGTCCCGAGCGGCAGGCGGGCCGGCTCCAGGAAGGACGTCGAACGGTCGAAGGCGACATTGGCGGCGTCGAGCAGCCGGGGCGCGCCCGCGATGTCGAAAAGCGCCAGAACGGAAAAGCCGAGATCGTCCTCCGTCGCGCCCAGATCGATCAGCAGCGCCAGCCGGTCCTTGCCGCCCGAGAGCAGCGGCACCGAGGCGAGCCGCAGGAAACCCGTGGGCGCCAGCCTTATGGCCTGCGCGTCCCCGCCGTCGATATGGCGGATGCCGGCCGGCAGCGCGCCGCCGGAAAAGCGGCCGTTCTCGAGCGTGATCCCGGCAATGACGCGCTCGACGAGGTCGAGATAGGTTCCCTCGCCCATGGGTAGCGCCTCGGCCGGGGCGGGAGCCGATGCCGATTGGGCCGCGGCGCCCCCCGTCATGCAAAGGAGAAACGCCAGCGCCAGGACCACATGCCGGCGCACGATCATGCTCATCGTCCCGTAAGTGATGCGAGAGCGTCGAGCCTATACGCCCCCGCCCCGCGCGTATAGGCAAAACGGCCGCCCCGCCGGCCGCCCGCAGGCGGGGCCTCGGCCGGCGGCTTGCCGGATCAGACGGGCAGCAGGCTGGTGTGAAGACGCCGGATCTGGGAGGGATCGAGCGTGAGGTTTCCGATTTTGAGCATGGCGCCGCGCAGGCTGACCGGGGCGGCGTGTTCCATGGCGAAGCGCACCGCCTTGGCGGCGGAGCGGAAATGGCGCGGGCCTTGCGCAAGCGCGCTCGCCGCGTCGCTGCCGAGGAAGAGTTCCCCCGGCGCGTCGAGAATCTGGATATTCATGTGTTTCTTTCTTCCGGGAAAAATCCCGCTTTCTGCGCAGCAAGGGTCGTCGGGGAGACGATTCCCGCCCGAAACCCGCGCGCAAGGCCGCAATGCGGCTCTTGAATGATAAAGTGGATCGCTTCGGCGCCGGTGGCAAGGCACCTGCATCGGCCCCTGCGGGCGCTGGATGGCGCAATGCTTGCTGCACCCCGTTTGGGGCGGGCCGCCTGCGGCGGGATCAGCGCTTGCTGATGGCGATGGTGAAAACCTGCTCGCCGGCCTTGGAGGCCGCTCGGCGCGCCGTGCTGGGGGAGAGATCGGTTTCCTCCACCACGCGCTCGATGGTCTCGCTCCGGGATTTGACCCGGTAGAGCACCGGTCCGCTGTCGTGGGGAAGGCAGGAGATGACTTCGCAAGGGCCCGAAGGCCGGTTGCTGTGCCGCGGCGCAGAACGCAAATCCAGCATCTGGCCGACTTTGTAATGATGCGCCATGGCGGGCTCCTTACCGGGAGAGGAGGGCGCGTTCACGCGCCCTCGCACGGATCGGCTCAGGCCAGCTGCACGTTGATGGCGGATTCCCGGCCGTCACGGCCCTTTTCGAGGTCGTAGCTGACCTTGTCGCCATCGCCCAGGCCGGAAATGCCGGCGCGCTCCAGCGCGGAGACATGCACGAAGGCATCCTTGCCGCCCTGGTCGGGAGTGATGAAGCCGAAGCCTTTGGCGGAATTGTAGAACTTGACGGTGCCGGAAATCATTTTGGCGCCCTTTCAGATAAGCTCGAAGCAGTGCAAACGAGCAGGTTTCCCCCGTGCAGAATGCAACAGGGGCCTAGAAACGTTTGCAGTTCGGAAGGAAAGCCAATCAACCGGTCCAGCCGGGAAGGTCAGGTCGCCAACAGGGGCAGAAAACGTATGTTTCAACCTTCTACCCCAATTGCGGTTATGTCAAGGCAATCCGCTTCGGGGGCCCGACAGGAGGGTGCGGGACCCGACCCGCCCCCGTCGCTCCCAAAACAAAAAGCCCGCTGATGCGGGCTTTTTTTCAGTCTGGCGATGCGCGCCGTCTCAGCCCTGGCGGGCCTTGTAGCGCTTGTCCACCTTGTTGATGATGTACACCCGGCCGCGACGGCGGACGAGCTTGTTCGCGCGGTGGCGAGTGAGCAGCGCCTTCAGCGAGTTACGGATCTTCATCGGTTTATCCTCAGGTCAAACAACAAGGACGCCCAGCGGCGTCCGAAACTTGCGCGCATACATAGGGAAATTGCCCCGGCCTGTCAACGCGCCCCGGGCCCCCAAATCATGCTTTCGCCCAGCTTTGCCATATGCGGGAAAACAGGGACGCATTAACCCGGTGGTGGCAAAGCCCGGGATACTGTCAGGCCTGCAACAATTCCTGCGGAACCGCTCCCATGGCCAGCCAAGCCACGCCCGCCACCGGCACGCTCGTCGTCGATCCCTCCCCCTATATGGCCAACCTCGTCACCCAGATGCTGCGCCATCTGGGCCGCAAGGACATCCGCGAGGCCAGCTCCGCCCACCAGGCCATGCTGGAGTTGCGCAAGCGCAGCTTCGCCCTCGTCATCCTCGACGATGCCCTGGAGGGCATTGACGGGATCGAGCTGACCCGCCGCCTGCGGGCCGATCCCGAATGCCCCAATCGCTACGTGCCCATCATCATGATGAGCAGCGCGCCCGATGTCCGGCGCATCGCCGCCGCCCGCGATGCCGGCGTCACCGAATTCCTGCGCAAGCCCTTCGCGGCCAATCACCTGCAGATGCGGCTCGACGCCATGGCCGCCAATCCGCGCGGCTTCGTCGAGGCCGAAACCTACAAGGGCCCCGACCGCCGCCGCCGCGCCGTCAAAACCGGCCTCGAGCGCCGCAAGGAGGGCTAGGCGCCTCCCCGCACCCTGCCGCCCCGGCCCCGGGCCGGGGCCTATGCTGACAACGTGTCGCTCAATCCCAATTCGGCCTGCCCTTCGCGTCGGGATGGCGGAGGCCCATGCCCCGCTCGAACGAGATCGTCGCTCCTTCGCCCCCTCTCCCCCGAGGGAGAGGTGAAGCCGGGCCATTGTGCCCGCCGGTTAAACGGGAGACACCCTCACACCCCCAGCACCGCCGCTTCGGGCACCTCGATTTCGCGCCAGCGGTGGCAGGCCACCAGCCGGCCGTTCCCGATGTTCTCCAGCACCGGGCGCTTTTCGGCGCAATAGGGCTTGGCGAAGCGGCAGCGGGTGCGGAAGGCGCAACCCGAGGGCGGGTTGATCGGCGAGGGGATTTCCCCCTTGAGCGCGTCGATATTGCGCTGCCGGGCCAGCTTGGGGTCGGGCACCGGCACGGCCGTCAGCAGCGCCCGCGTATAGGGATGGCGCGGCGCGTCGTAGATTTCATCGCCGCTCGCCAGTTCCACGATCCGTCCCAGATAGAGCACCAGGATGCGATCCGACACATGCCGCACCACCGAGAGATTATGGCTGATGAAGATCAGCGTCAGCCCGAATTCGTCCTTGAGCTCGGCCAGCAGGTTGAGGATCTGCGCCTGGATGGACACGTCCAGCGCCGACACCGGCTCGTCGCACACGATCAGCTTGGGCTCGGTGATGAGCGCCCGGGCGATGCCGATGCGCTGGGCCTGCCCGCCGGAGAACTCATGCGGATAGCGGTTTATCATCTCGGGCAGCAGCCCCACCGCCTCCATGATCCGCAGGACGCGCTCGCGCCTTTGCGCCCCCCTGAGCTCGGGCCGCAGCGTGCGCAGCGGATCGGCGATGATCTCGCCCACCGTCATGCGCGGGTTGAGCGAGGCCAGCGGGTCCTGGAAGATGATCTGCAGGTCGGCGCGCCGCTTGCGCATCGCCTCGGCCGGCAGCCGCGTCAGGTCCTGACCCAGCCACAGCACCTGCCCCTCATCGGGGCTGAGCAATTGCAGGATGCAGCGGCCCAATGTGGACTTGCCGCATCCGCTTTCGCCCACGATGCCCAGCGTCTCGCCCTGGCGCACGGTGAAGTTGATGTCGCTCAGCGCCGTCAGCGTCAGCTTGCGCGAAAACAGCCCCGTGGCGATGGAGAAGGTTTTCTTGAGGTCGCGGACTTCGATGAGATTGGCCGGGCTCTGGTTCATCACGCCACCTTCTGGCCCGCCAACGGGCCCTCATAGAAACAGGCTTTCTCCCGCCCCTCCCCGATCGGGGTCAGCGCCGGCCGCTCTTCCAGGCACCGGTCGAAGCAGAAGGCGCAGCGCGGATGGAACGAACATCCCTTGGGCAGGTGCTCGAGGCTGGGCGGCAGCCCCTGGATGGGGTCGAGCCGCTTGGCGCGGTGTGCCACATGCGGGGTCGAATGCAGCAGGCCCAGCGTATAGGGGTGGCGCGGATCGTAGAAGAGATCGTCGGTCCTGCCCTTTTCCACCGCGCGCCCGCCATACATCACCATCATGCGGTCGGCGACGCCCGCCACCACGCCCAGATCGTGGGTGATGAGCACCAGCGCGGTGCCGAAATCGTCGGTCAGCGTCTTGAACAGGTCCAGCATCTGCGCCTGCACGGTCACGTCCAGCGCCGTGGTCGGCTCGTCGGCGATGAGGATCTTGGGCTGGCACAAGAGCGCCATGGCGATCATCACCCGCTGGCGCATGCCGCCCGAAAGCTCGTGCGGAAAGGCATTGGCGCGCTTGGCCGGTTCGGGGATGCCCACCCGCTCCAGCATGGCGATGGCCTCCTGCACCGCCTTGCCGCGCTCGAAGCCGCGATGCTTGACCAGCACTTCGGCCAGTTGCGTCTTGATCCTGAGGCTGGGATTGAGCGAGGTCATCGGATCCTGGAAGATCATGGCGATGTCCTTGCCGCGGATGCGGTCCAGCGCCGCCGGCGCCATGCCAACCAGGTTCGTGTCGCCCAGCATGGCCTGGCCGCTGGTGCGCCCGTTGCGCGCCAGAAGGCCCATGATGGACAGGAACGCCTGGCTCTTGCCCGAGCCCGATTCCCCCACCACGGCCAGCGTCTCGCCCGCTTCCAGGGTGAAGTTGAGGTCGTTGACCGCCCGCACTTCCGAATTGCGCAGCGCGAAGGTGACGCTCAGGTCCTTGACGTTCAGTACCGTGCTCATCTCAGCGATCCTTGGGGTCGAGCGCATCGCGCAGGCCGTCACCGATATAGGTGAGGCAGAACAGCAGCGTCACCAGCACGGCGGCCGGCGCCAGAAGCAGCCAGGGCATCACCTCGGCCACCGGCGCCCCCGCCGAGATCAGCGTGCCCAGCGAGGTCTGCGGCTCCTGCACACCCAGGCCCAGATAAGAGAGGAAGCTCTCGGCGATGATGATTTCGGGAATGGTGAGCGTGGCATAGATCACCACCGGCCCGGTGAGGTTGGGCACGATATGGCGCATGATGATGGCGAAGGGCTTGGCCCCGCCGGCCCGCGCCGCCTCCACGAACTCCTTTTCCTTGATCGACAGCGTCTGCCCGCGCACGATGCGCGCCATGGTCAGCCATTCGATGGCCCCGATGCCCACGAACAGCAGCACCGGATTGCGCCCGAACATCACCACCAGGATGATGACGAACAGGATATAGGGCAGCGCATACATGATATCGACGAAGCGCATCATGATGGCGTCGACCCGCCCGCCGAAATAGCCGGCCACCGCGCCATAGACCACCCCGATCACCACCGACACCAGCGTCGCCACCGCCGCCACGATCAGGCTCATCTGCGTGCCTTGCAGCACGCGCGCCAGCATGTCGCGCCCGTTCTGGTCGGTGCCCAGATAATGGCGGGCCTCGAAATCGGGCGGCTTGCGGATCTGGCTCCAGTCCACCTGCGAATAGCCCCAGGGCACGAAGGCCGGGGCCACGAAGGCGATGATGACGATCGCCGCCAGGATGAAGATGGAGATGACTGCCATTCTGTTGCGCGACAGGCGATAGAGCGCGTCCTGGGTCAGCGAGCGGCCCTTGGGCGCGCCTTCCCTGGCCAGCTTTTCGGCATAGGCCGAAAGCACCTGGTCTTTTCCCGTGATCCCGGCCATCAGCGATACCTCACCTTGGGATCGAGCCAGGCATAGACGAGGTCGACGAGCAGGTTGAGCGCGAGGATGATGAACATGTAGAGGATGGTGGTTCCCAGCACCACGCCATAGTCGCGGTTGAGCGCGGCGGTGACGAAATATTTCCCGATTCCGGGCAGGCCGAAGATCTGCTCCACGGCCAGCGAGCCGGTGAGCAGATAGCTCAGCCCCGGCCCCAGATAGGAGACCACCGGCAGCAGCGCCGGCTTGATGGCGTGGCGCACCAGCACCAGGCGCTCGCCGATGCCCTTGGAGCGGGCCGTGCGCACATAGTTCGAGCCCAGCACCTCGATCATCGAGCCGCGCATCAGCCGCGAGATGCGCCCGGCATGGGGCCAGGCCAGCACCGTCACCGGCAGCACCAGGTGCATCCAGCTCCCATGCACCCAGCCGCCCGCCGGCAGCCATCTGAGATAGACGCCGAACCAGAGCTGGAGGAGCGCCGCCATGAGGAAATTGGGGATGAGCACGCCGATCATCACCGCCAGCACCAGCACGTAGTCGGGCCATTTGTTCTGGTACACCGCCGCCGCCATGCCGGCGACAATGCCGATGAAGGTGGCGATGACAAAGGCGCACATCGCCATGGTGAGGGTGAAGGGAAAGCCGATGGCGATGAGCTGGCTGACATTGAAGCCGTCGATCACCATGGACGGGCCCAGGTCGCCATGCAGCAGGCGCCAGACATAGATGAAATACTGCACGACCAGCGGCTGGTCGAGATTGTAGTGGGCGCGCAGATTGGCCAGCACGGTCGGCGGCAGGGCGCGTTCCCCATCGAAGGGGCCGCCGGGGGCCAGGCGCAGGATGAAGAAGCAGACGGTAACGGCGATCAGGGCAATGGGGATCGCCGAGAGCACCCGCCGAAAGGCATAAGCCAGCATGGGCCAGAACTCCTTGGCCGGAGCGCCGCGGCAGGGGATCGGGGCGCATCGCGGACAAGACAGGCGTGGGGGCCGGGGCCCCCACGCTCGTCATTTTGGTGTCTTCTTACTCGGCCTTGGTGAGCCAGCGGGTACGGTGGATGTCCTTGGCATTGTCCTCGAAGCCCGTGATCTTGGGCGAGACGACATTCTTGGACACGTACCAGTAGATCGGGATGGCGGCGAATTCGTCCATGGCGATCTTTTCGGCCTGAGCGAGGATTTCGCCACGCTTTTCCAGATCGAGCTCGGTCGAGGCCTGGTTCATCAGCGCGTCGTATTCGGGGTTCGAATAACGGCCGTAATTATTGCCCCAGTTCATGGTGCCGCTCTGGTTCACGCCGGTCTTGAGCAGGTCGAGCGTGTTGGACGGGTCGTTATAGTCGAGCAGCCAGCCGGCGCGGCCCACCTGGAAGTCGCCGGCGCGCAGCGCATCGTAATGCACGGCGGTTTCGGCGTTGAACAGCTCCACCTTGACGCCCAGCGGCTCCCACATGGAGGAGATGGCCACCGCGATGCGCTGGTGGTTGTCATTGGTGTTGTAGCGCAGCTGCAGGGTGAGCGGATTGTCCGGGCCGTAGCCGGCTTCGGCCATCAGGTCCTTGGCGCGCGCGACGCGCTCGTCATAGGTCTGGTCGGCCCAGGCCGGATGATAGGCATTCTCGACATAATTGCCGGTGCCCGGCGGTACCCAGCCATAGGCCGGCAATTCGCCCGTGCCCAGGATATCGGGCCCGATCACGTCGCGCAGCACCGAGATGGAGAGCGCTTCACGCAGGCGGATATCGGAAAGGAGCTGCCCTTCTTCCTGGTTCATCACGTAGTAGTAGATGCCCAGGAAGGGCTGGACATGCGCCTGGCCGGGCATGTTGTCCTGCAGCCACTGATACTGGTCGGCGGGGAAGTCGGTCAGGATGTCGAATTCGCCGGCGCGGTAGCGGTTGAGCGCCGCCGCCTGGTCTTCGAGCACGTGATAGAAGACCTCGTCGATCTGCACATTGGCAGCGTCGTAATAGTCCGGGTTCTTTTCCGAGCGGACATAGGAGCCCGGCAGCCATTCCTTGATGAGATAGGGGCCGTTGCCGACCACGTTCTCGATCTTGGTCCAGTCGTCGCCCAGCTTTTCCACCAGATGCCGGGGCACCGGGAAGGCGGTGTAGTGGGTCAGCGCATCCAGGAAGAAGGGGGTGGAGGCGTTGAGGGTGATTTCCAGCGTCTTGTCGTCGATGGCCTTGACGCCGAGCTCGTTGAAATCGGTAATCTCGCCCGAATTGATCGCTTCCGAATTCAGGATCGGGAATTGCAGATAGGCGTAGTCGGCGGCGGTGGCCGGGTTGAACAGGCGCTGGAAGGCGAAGACGAAATCGCCCGCCGTCACCGGCACGCCGTCGCTCCACTTGATGTCGTCGCGCAGATGGAAGGTATAGACGGTGCCGTCCTCAGAAATATCCCAGCTCTTGGCCTGGGCGGGAATGGCTTCGCCGGCGGCGTTCTCGGTCAGCAGGCCCTCGATATAGTCCCCGACCACACGGTTTTCCCAATCGCCCGACACCTTATGCGGATCGATCGAGCCGGGGTCGCCGCCATTGTGCATCTGCAGCGTCACGGCCGAAGCCGCCGTGCTCATCATCAGCGCCAGGGCGCCGGCGGTAGCGACCGCCTTGATAGCAGTGGTGAATTTCATTCCGTCCCATCTCCTCATGGAATTCTTGACGTTTTTCTGCCCACGGTCTCCCTGTCGGGCCGCGGAATGGATCAGGACCGGCGGGTTTTTACCAGCCGGTCAAGCTGATTGGACGGTATCGCTTAAATCCGTCCACTGACAAGCGAAAGATCGTTTTAAATGCCCCTTCGCGCCCTGTTATGAACATCCTCATCCCTGCCCCAGCGCCTGCTGGACCAGATAGATCGCGATGCCCGCCGCGATCAGCACGGCGAAGGGCAGCCAGGCGGGCGCCTTGCGCGGCGGACGGGGCGAGGGGGATTTGCCCTCGGGCGGGCGGGGGCGGAACTTGACGACATTGTCACTCATGCGGCGCTTTCAACGAGAGCGGCGACACCCATGCCGCCGGCGGTACACACGCTCAGCAAAGCGCGTTTTGCCGGCGCCGTCGAGACCAGCTTGGCCGCCACCCCCAGGATACGCGCGCCCGTCGCCGCGAAGGGATGGCCATAGGCCAGGCTCGAGCCCTTCACATTGAGCTTTTCCGGCTCGATCTCGCCCAGAACGCTGTCGCGTCCCAGCACGTCCCGGCAATAATCGGCGTCGGTCCAGGCCTTCATCGTGCACAGCACCTGCGCGGCAAAAGCCTCGTGAAGCTCGAAATAGTCGATGTCGCCGAACCCGAGCCCCTTGCGCGCCAGCATCTCGCTCACCGCGATGGTCGGGGCCATCAGCAGCCCCTCGCCATGGGCGAAATCATTGGCGGCCACCCGCCCGGCGCTCAGAAAGGCCAGGATCGGCAGGCCCCGCGCCTTCGCCCACTCCTCGCTGGCCAGCAGCACCCCCGCCGCCCCATCGGTCAGCGGCGTCGAATTGCCCGCCGTCAGCGTGCCCTGGCCCGAGCTCTTGTCGAAGGACGGCTTGAGCGCCGCCAGCCTCTCCAGGCTGGTATCGGCGCGCACATTGTTGTCGCGCACCAGCCCCGCATGCGCCACCAGCAGATCGTCGTGGAACCCCTCGTCATAAGCGGCGCTGGCATTGAGGTGGCTGGCCAGCGCCAGCGCGTCCTGCTCCCTGCGCCCGATAGTCCACTGCCGCGCCATGCGCTCGCAATGCTGGCCCATGGAGAGCCCCGTGCGCGGCTCGTTGACCGAAGGCGCCACTGGGGCCAGTTCCTTGAGCGAAAACCCACGGAAAACCCCGAGCTTCTCGCCGAAGCTCTTCGCCCGGCTCAACGCGATCAGCCGATGCTGCATCCTGTCGCCGAAGACGATGGGGCTGTCGCTGACGCTGTCCGAGCCGGCGGCGACGCCGCTCTCGATCTCGCCCGAAGCGATCTTGCCCGCCAGCATCAGCGCCGCCTGGAGACTGGTGCCGCAGGCGATCTGCATGGTGGTGCCCGGCGTGCGCGGGCTCAGCCCGGCATCGAGCAGCGCTTCGCGCGCCAGGTTGAAATCGCGGCTATGCTTGATGACCGAGCCGGCCACCACCTCGTCCACCTTCTCGCCCTTGAGCCCATTGCGCTCGGCGAGCCCGGACAGCACCGCCCCCAGCATGGAGAGGTTCGTTTCGTCCCCATAGGCCGTATAGCCCCGCGCAAACGGAATCCGGGCCGCCCCGACAATGGCAACGCGCTTGAGTTCGGTCATGTTACGGCTCCAAAACGAAATGCTGCGTCTTCTGCGCCTCCCTCCCCCCTTAAGGGGAGGGGAATGGCCCGGCGCCCATTTGAAATAATCTTTCCATCACGCCCGCCCATCGGCGCGCGCCTTGAGCGGGCCGCCCAGGAAGGGCGCGAAGCCCGTGCCCAGGATCACCCCGATATCGGCCAGCCCGGCATCGGCGACCACGCCCTCGGCCACCACCGTCTCGGTCATGTCCACCAGCGGCTTGACCAGGTCGCGCCCCAGCCCGGCCAGATCGTCATGGGCCGGCGTCTCGCCCTTTTGCGCCTTGCCGTCCACCCAGGTGTAAAAGCCCTCGCCGCTCTTGCGGCCGAGCTTGCCCGCCTCCACCAGCGCGGCGAAGCGGCTGCCGGCGGGCACCGCATGGCCCAGCTCCTCGGCGACCGAGCGGCCCACATCCAGCCCCACCGTATCCATGAGCTCGATCGGCCCCATCGGCATGCCGAAGGCCACGGCGGCGGCGTCGAGCAGCTCCTTGCTTTCCCCGCGCTCCACCCGCTCCACCGCGCCCAGCATATAGGGCATGAGCACGCGGTTGACGAGAAAGCCAGGGGCGGACTTGACCACCACCGGCGACTTGCCGATGGCCAGCGCGAAGGCGGCGCCCTTGCCCACCTGCTCGTCGCTGTTGAAGCCCGAGCGGATCACCTCCACCAGCGGCAATTGCGCCACCGGATTGAAGAAATGCAGCCCGATCAGCCGCCCCTTGTCCTTGAGCGCCTCGGCGATGCGCTCCAGCTCGATGGACGAGGTATTGGTCGCCATGATCGCGCCCGGCTTGAGCTTGTCCTCCAGCCCGCTGAAAATGGCCTGCTTGACCTCGAGCTTTTCCACCACCGCCTCGATGATGACATCGGCCCGGCCCACGCCCTTGCCCTCGGGGTCGGCCTCCAGCCGCAGCAGCGCCGCATCCACCTCGCGCTTCTTTTTATAGCGCTTCTCGAACAGCTTTTTCGCCCGCTTCAGCGCCGGCTCGATCCGGCCCATGTCCAGATCCTGCAAGGTCACGCTCATGCCGCGATAGGCGCACCAGGCGGCGATGTCCCCGCCCATCACCCCGGCGCCGATCACATGCACGCGGGCAAATTTCGCCCCCTTCACGCCCTGCTTCTTCAGCGCCTCGGAGGCGAAGAATACCCGCCGCAGATTGCCCGCTGTCGGCCCGCCCATCAGCGGCACGAAGCGCTCGGCCTCCCCGGCGATCATCGCCCGCCAGTCATTGCCGTGCTCTTCGAAGAGATCGATCAGCGCATAGGGCGCCGGGTAATGCTCCGGCCGCGCCTTGCGCCCGGCTTCGGCGCGCATCTTGCCCGCCACCTGCCCGCGCAGCGGCCCCATGGCCATGACGCGCTTGAAAAGGCCCGCCGCCGGGCTGCGGCGCTTCTGCAAAATCGCCTTGCGCGCCTCCCAGGCCAGCATGTCGCGCTGGCGCACCAGTTTGTCGACGAGGTTGAGCCCGCGCGCCGCCCCCGCCCGCAACATCTTGCCGGTGAGCATGATGCTCATGGCATCCACCGGCCCCGCCTGGCGGATCGAGCGCCCCGTGCCGCCGAAGCCGGGGAAGATGCCCAGATTGACCTCGGGAAAGCCGATCCGCGTCTTCTCGTCATTGACGGCGATGCGATAGTGGCAGGCCAGCGCCAGCTCCAGCCCGCCCCCCAGGCAGAAGCCGTGAATCCCGGCCACCACCGGCACCTTCAAGGCCTCGATGCGCGCGAACAACGCATGCGCCCGCCCCAGCGCCGCCCGCAAGATCTCGGGGTCGCTCATGCCGTCGAATTCGGAGACGTCGGCCCCGGCGATAAAGCCGCTCGGCTTGCCCGAGAGCAGCGCCACGCCCACCAGCTCCCCCGATGCCGCCATGGCCTCGATGCGCTCCACCAGCGCTTCGAGCTCGCCTATAGCCTCCCGGCTCAGCACATTGACCGAGGCGCCGGGCGAATCGATGGTCAGCCAGCCGATCTTCTCGAAATCCGTCTCAAAGCGCCAATGCGTGGTCATGGTCACTCCTCTTGTTTGTTCCCCTCCCCCAGAGGGAGGGAGGCGCAGGCGGCGCCCGCACAGTCCTATTCCGCCGCCGCCCGCCCCGCCGTCTTCCCCAGCACGTCCATGTCGAAATCGTCCACATGCACGGCCCGGTCGGTGGCGGCGTCGGCCTCGCGCATGATGCCGGCTTCGTTGGGGTTCAGCACCCCCGCCGCCACCGCGTCGGCGATGGCGTCGCGGTCCAGCCGCCGCTCGATCACGCCCTTGCGCGCCGCCTTGATGAAGCGCGCCTCGATCTCCTCGGCCTCCACCACCTTGATGAAGGCATCTTCCACAACGCCCGTCACGTCATCGGGGTCCGTGGAAACGTAAACCCCCAGCGTCAGCCGGTCGCGGAAACCGCCGGGCACCAGCGCCGCCCTGACCAGCCGGTCGTTGACCGCATCCGAAGCCGGCCTGGCATGCCGCCCCAGCGGGAAGCACAGCACCTTCATGACCAGTGCAAAGCCGCGATTGGGGAAATTGTCGAACACAGCCCCGAAGGTCTTTTCCATCGCGGCGATGCGGTCGGCCATGATCGCCTCGACCAGTTCCCTGTCCTCGGCGATCCGCCCTTCCTCGTCGAAGCGCTTGAGCGTCGCCGACATCAGGTAGAGCTCGCCCAGCAAATCCGCCATGCGCCCGGAAATCTTCTGGCGCGCCTTGAGCGAACCGCCCAGCACCACCGTGGTCCAGTCCGCCACCAGCGCGAAATCCTGGGCATAGCGGTGCAGGCGCCGGTAGTGGCGCGCCATCGGCCCGTCATTGGGCGATGAGGCGAAGGCGCCATTGCTCAGCCCATGCACGAAACTGGCGACGATATTGCGCAACATGAATTTGGTGTGCCCGCCAAAGGCCGCGTCGAACGCCACCAGCCCCGCTCTGCGGTCGGGATTCTGCGCCGCCTGGATTTCCCGGAGCAGATAGGGATGGGCGCGCAGCACGCCCTGGGCGAAGGTCATCAGCGTGCGGGTGAGGATATTGGCCCCCTCCACCGTGATCGCCACCGGCATGGATTGATAGGCCCCGAACAGGTAATTGCCCGGCCCGTCCTGGATGGCGCGGCCGCCATGGATGTCGAAGGCGTCGTCCATGCTGTCGCGCATGGCCTCGGTGGTGGTGTATTTGAGCAGCCCCGCGATCACCGCCGGGCGCTCGCCCTCGTCCACCATGGAGGCGGTGAGCCGCCGCGCCGCCTCGAACCCATAGGCGCGCTTGACCATCTCGCCCAGCTTTTCCGAGACGCCCTCCATGGTGCCCACCGGAATGCCGAATTGCCGGCGCACCCGCGCATAGGCGGTGCTGGCGCGCAAGGTCGCCTTGATCGAGATCGAGCCGATGGCCGGCAGCGAGATGGCCCGGCCGGTGGAGAGGCACTCCATCAGCATGCGCCAGCCCTGCCCGGCAAATTCGGTGCCCCCGATCAGATAGTCCATGGGGATGAACATGTCGGTGCCGCGCACCGGCCCGTTCATGAAGGCCTGCTGGGCCGGATAATGCCGCCGCCCGATATCGAGCCCGGGATGGTCATGCGGGATCAGCGCCAGGGTGATGCCGATATCCTCGCCCCGGCCCAGAAAATTGTCGGGATCCTTGAGGATGAAGGCCAGCCCCACCAAAGTGGCGATGGGCGCCAGCGTGATATAGCGCTTGTCGAAGGAGAGGCGCACGCCCAGCACCTCTTTGCCCTGCCACTCGCCCATGGTGACCACGCCGATGTCGCGCATGCCGCCGGCGTCCGAGCCCGAATGCACCCCGGTCAGCGCGAAGCAGGGCACGTCCTGGCCCACCGCCAGCCGCGAGAGGTATTTTTCCTTCTGTTCGGGCGTGCCGTATTTTTCCAGCAATTCGCCCGGCCCCAGCGAATTGGGCACCATCACCGTGATCCCCGCCGCCACCGAGCGGCTGGCGATCTTGGAGACGATCATCGATTGCGCCTGCGCCGAAAAGCCCAGCCCCCCATGCTCCTTGCCGATGAGCATGCCCAGAAAGCCCTTCTCCTTCAAAAACTGCCAGAGCTCGGGGCTGAGATCGGCGCGGTTGTGGCGGATGTCCCAGTCGTCGATCATGCGGCAGGCCTGTTCGGTCGGCCCGTCGAGAAAAGCCTGCTCCTCCGCGCTCAGCGTCAGCGGGCGGATGCCGGTCAGCTTCGTCCAGTCGGGCCGGCCGGAAAACAGTTCCGCGTCCCAGCCCACCGTGCCGGCGTCCAGCGCCTCCTGCTCGGTGCGGCTCACCTTGGGCAGGATGGCTTTGACCGCGCCATAGATCGGCGGCAGCAGCACCGCCCGCCGCACCGCGCCGATGCTGAGCACCAGCAGCGCCGCGCCCAGCGCCAGCAGCACCCAGCTGCCCCAGCCCAGCCCATAGCCTGCGCCCGGCGCGATCCCGGCCAGCAGCCCGATGCCCGCCAGCGCCAGCCCCCATTGCCAGAGCGGGCTTTCGCGCAGCGCGAGCGCGCCGAAGAGAACGAGGCTGACGATGATGAGTGCAAGTGTCACGGCGGCACCTCCTGCGGACCGCCCCGCTGCCTTTTCCGGCGCGCGCGGCCCTTGCCTGTTGCGACCAGTCTAGCAAAGTTGACGCATACGTCAACTAACCTCCCTATAGGGCGCTTTACGAAGCCCTTCCCGCGGCGCCAGCCAACGGGAGCTATTTGACGCTAACGTAAAGCCGTGGAATATTTCTTTCCAAGGGCGCCAAGCCCATCGCCGCAATGCCGGCATTTTGGAGGACACCCCATGGCCACTTCCGAAGGCGCCCCGCTTCGCCCCTGGCTCGATTTCTATCCGCCCGACATCGATTGGAACGCCGCCATCGACCTCACCCCGGTCCATGAGCAGGTCCTGGCCGCCTGCGCCCGCGATCCCGCCGCCCTGGCGCTGGATTTCCTGGGCGGCACCACCAGCTTCGGTCAGTTGGGCAAGGCCATCACCGCCTTTGCCGGGGCCTTGCAGCAGCGCCTCGGCGTCACCAAGGGCACGCGCGTCGCCATCATGCTGCCCAACACGCCCTTTTATCCCATCGCCTATTACGGCGTGCTGCGCGCCGGCGGCACGGTGGTCAATTGCAACCCGCTCTACACCGTCCCCGAATTGCGCCACATCGTCGCCAATGCCGGGGCCGAGGTGATGATAACGCTCGATCTGGCGCAGATTTTCTCCAAGGCCGAGCAATTGCTCGCCGAGGGCCATATCGGATCCATCATCGCCTGCCATTTCCCCGACGCGCTGCCGCTCGCCAAGAAGATCCTCTTTTCCCTCGCCAAGCGCCGCGACCTGGCCAACCTCGCCGCCTCCCCGGCGCGCGCCAGCGTCACCCGCCTCGCCGAGCTGCTGGCCGCGAACATGGCGCCCGCCCCGGTCGCCATCGACCCGCACAAGGATATTGCCGTCCAGCAATATACCGGCGGCACCACCGGAATTCCCAAGGGCGCGCTGCTCACCCACGCCAATATCGCGGCCAATATGAGCCAGATCGACAAATGGGGCTGCGGGCTGTTCTACCCGCCGTCCAAGGTCGTCGCCGTGCTGCCCTTCTTTCACATCTTCGCCATGACGGTGTGCATGAACGTGCCGCTTTGCAACGGCACCCCCGTGCTCATGCTGCCGCGTTTCGAGCTCAAGGGCCTGCTCAACCTGCTCACCCGCACCGGCGCCAACGTCTTGCCGGCGGTGCCCACCCTGCTCAATGCCATTGCCCGCAGCGACCTGGCCCGGCCCGAGCATCTGGCCCGGCTGGAAGTGGCCATTTCCGGCGGCGCCGCCCTGCCAGACGAGGTGCGCCAGGCCTTTGCCAGGAAGTCGCCGGCCCTGCTGGCCGAGGGCTATGGGCTCACCGAGGCCTCGCCCGTCGTCTGCTGCGCCGCGCTGCGCACCCCCTCCAAGCCCATGTCCATCGGCCAGCCTCTGCCCGCCACCGACATCCGCTTCGTCGATGTCGACAGCGGCCAGCCGGTCGGGCTGGGGGAGAATGGGGAATTGCAGGTCAAGGGCCCGCAGGTCATGGTCGGCTATCACGACAATGCCGAGGCGAGCCGCGACGTCTTCATGGATGGCTGGCTGCGCACCGGCGATGTCGGCCATATGGACGAAGAGGGCTATGTCTTTCTGGTCGACCGCATCAAGGACCTCATCATCTGCTCGGGCTTCAACGTCTATCCGCGCACCATCGAGGAGGCGCTGATGACCCATGAGGCGGTGGAGGAAACCAATGTCATCGGCGTGCCTGACGACTATCGTGGCGAAGCCCCCGTCGCCTATGTCAAGCTGCACGAGGGCAGGACCGTGAGCGAGCAGGCGCTCAAGACCTACCTCGCCACCCGCCTCAACAAGATCGAAATGCCCCGCGAGATCATCTTCAGGGATGCCCTGCCCAAGACCCTGATCGGCAAGCTCTCCAAAAAGGAGCTGCGCGAGGATTATGCCCGTATGCGAGTATCCCAGTGACTTCCGCCAACACCTCCGACCTTTTCTCCATCGCCGATCTCGCCCGCGAGTTCGACATCTCCACGCGCACCATCCGCTTCTATGAATCCAAGGGGCTGATCGCGCCCGAGCGGGTCGGGGCCACCCGCATCTTCCGCCGGCGCGACCGCGCCCGGCTGATCCTCATCCTGCGCGGCAAGCGGCTGGGCTTTTCCCTGCGCGACATCTCCGACTATCTCAGCCTCTACGACGCAGACAAATTCCAGCAGGTCCACCTGCTCGCCGACAAGGTCTCCGAGCGCCTGGCCTCCCTCGAAGCCCAGCAGCGGGACCTGGAAACCACCATCGCCGAGCTCCGCGACATCCAGCGCCTCACCGAGCAAAGGCTGGAGCAAGGATAGAAAAGGCCACCGCCCCACCGCCATGGCCCCCATGCCTTTCCACCGTCATGGCCGGGCTTGTCCCGCCAATCCATCCTGCTCTGTCACGCACCGCCGGGGTAAACCCGGTGGCGACGCGGGAACGGCACCCCAAGGCGCGCCGCGCCCCCTAGAGCGTTTCCAGCAAAAGTGGCAACGGTTTTGCGGTTCGGAAACGCGACAGAACAAAGACTCAGACCATTTCGCTTTTTCAAGGAAACAGTGAAATGGTCTAGCGTCCCCGCCTTCCCTTCACCGTTCGGGTCATCGGGTCCGGCTTTTTCGGCTTTGTCCAGCCCTTGGGCGGCTGGCGCACCGGCACCTGCGTGCCCAGCCCCATGGCGCCGGGCGGCGGCTGGCCCACGGTCACGGTGATGCCGTCGTCTTCGCTCTCCACCGGGGTCTCCCCCTTGAGCCGGGCGATCTCGTTGCGCAGCGCCGCGGCGCGCTCGAAATCCATGGCCGCGGCCGCTTCGGCCATTTCCGCCTGCAAGACCAGGAGCCGCTGGTGGTTGCTGCGGGCCGACATCAGAGCACCGTGCTGACGCTGAGCAGGCCCGGCCGCTCGGCATTGGCCGCGTTGATCGCCGCCTCCCCGCCCAGCACCACCGCCTGCCCGTCCCGCGCCACCGCGTCCAGCGCCTCGGCCAGGGCGGCGAAATCGCCGGCGCTCGCCCCCAGGATTTCGTCGCGCCGCTTTTGGCGGATGGCGTCGGTCGTGCCGGTCAATTGCCGCCACATCGAGGAATAGCCCTTGGCGTCGGGGAACTGGTAGCCATCCACATCTCCGATCACCCCGATGATGGAGCGGGTGAGGTCCGTCGCCCCCACCCCGGCGCGCAGCGCCGCCGCCGCCCCGTCATAGACCTCCAGCGTGCGCAGCAGGTTGGGGTCGCGATAGGAGAGGAAGGCGAAATTGCCCGAGAGCGGATCGAAGCGGCTGGAGCCGCCATAGGCCCCGCCCTGCACGCGCACCCGGTCCCACAGATAGGTGGTGTTGAGAAAACGCAGCGCCACGCTGGCCGCCCCGTTGGGGGCAAAGCCCAGGGCCCTGAGATTAGCGCCCTTGCCGACATAGTTGACCTGCGCCGGAATGATGAGCCCTTCCGATTTCGGGGTGAGCGCCAGGCTCCAGTCGGCCGGCGCCACCGTCCGCGCCGGCAGCCCGCGCAGGAAGGCCCCGGCCTCGGCCTGCGCCCTATGCACCAGCGCCCCGTCGGCGGTGATGTTGACCACCATGCGGCCGCGATTGAACAGCGCGTCCCGGATCGCCTTGAGGTCCGCCTCCACCCCGGCCCAGTCGCTCTCGATGCGCCCGATCAGCCCGCGCAGGAACCCCAGATAGCTCACCCCGCCCATCTGCTCGCCGATCCAGCCGGCCTCGGTCAGCCCCGCCTTGAGCCGCATGTCGGCAAAACCGTTCCCCGAGGGCACCAGTTGCGCCTCGAGCCCCGCCTTCTCCTCCAGCGCCAATTGCCGGAAGCGGGCGCGGTTATCCAGCCGCGCATCGAGCAGCACGTCGCCCATGATGGCCAGCATCTCGGCGAAGCGCTCCGGCATGGCCTTGCCCGAGAGGAAGAACCACGCCGCCGTGTCGACCCCGCCCTGGCGAGTGGCCAGCGCCCGGTGCTGGGCGATGCCGCCGGTGCTGCGCCCGATGCGCTGGGTGAGGCTGACGAAATCCTCCTTGCCGGTGCCCGTCTGCAACAACGCCCGCCCGAACAGCGGCACCAGAGCCAGCAGCGCCTTGTCCAGCACATGCAGGTCGAACCCCAGGTCGAGATAGATCACCCCCAGCGTCGGCAGGCCGTGGGTGAAGAGCCGCGCCCCCTCCAGCGTGCCGGTCTCGATGGGAATGGTGCGGATCTGCCGGGGCAGGTCGGCCAGGGTCAGCGTCGGGATGCGGGCCAGCGCCTCGGGCGCGTCCCCCTGCTGTTGCAGGGCCTTGAGCCGCTCGGTCTCCGCCTGCACCTCTGCCAGCGCCGCGGCGTCGAGCCCGGCGCGTATCTCGGCCAGCGCCTCGGTCTCCTGCGCCGCCTCGCGCTCGCCCAGCCCCGGATCGGCGCTCAGCGCCACCGTGCTGCGATGGGGATTGTCGAGGAAGAGCCGGCGGATTTCCGCCTCGAAATGCCCCTCTTGCGCCCGCGCCTTGAGCCCGGCCAGCGCCTCCTCGAAATGCAGCGCCGCCAGCGGGTCCTGGCCATGCAGCCACCCTCCGAGGCTGTTGAGCATCCAGGCCAGCCCGCGCGGCATCGAGCCGGTATTGTTCTCGCGCAGGGTGAATTCGAACATATTGGCCGCCGCCGCGAGCTGCTCGGGGGCAAAGCCGATCTCGGCGATTTCGCCCAGGCTCGACAGGATCAGCTTTTCCACCTTGTCGGCATTTTCCGGGTCCACCCCCTTGAGCCCGAAACTGGCCATGGGCTGGCGCAGGCTCAGCCCGATGCCGCCCCCGGTCAGCCCCTCGCCCAGCCCCGATTCGGTCAGCGCCTTGCGCAGCGGCGCGGCGGGCGTGCCCACCAGCAGATAGCTCAGCATGGCATGGCTCAGCGCCTCGGCCCGGTCCGCCGGCTCATCCAGCATCCAGTTGAGGCTGACCATGCCGTCGCGGCGCTTGTCCTTGTCGATGGTGCCGGCATATTGCGCCTCGATCCGGCGCGGCGCGTTGAAGCGGGGCTGCAAGGGGATGTCCCCCGCCGCCGGCGCCGCCTCGAACTGGCTGAAATAGGCGTCTAGGATCTCCAGCCGCCGATCCGCGTCGTCGTCGCCGGAAAAGAAGGCCCGCGTGTTGGAAGGGTGGTAATAGCTTTTGTGGAAGGCCCGGAACTGCTCGTAGCGCAGCGCCGGAATGGCCTTGGGGTCGCCCCCCGCATTCACCCCATAGACGGTGTCGGGATAGAGCGAGCGCTGCGCCACGTCGCGCATCACCGCGTCTGGCGAGGAGAACACCCCCTTCATCTCGTTGAACACCACGCCCTTATAGACCAGCGGCGCCTCGGCCCCGTTCAACTCGTAATGCCAGCCCTCCTGGCGGAAGGTGTCCTCGTCGATGAGGGGAAAGAACACCGCGTCCAGATAGACATCCACCAGATTGTAGAAATCCTGCATGTTCTGGCTGGCCACCGGATAGACGGTCTTGTCCGGATAGGTCATGGCGTTGAGGAAGGTGTTGAGGCTCCCCTTGATGAGCTCGACGAAAGGCTTCTTCACCGGATATTTCCGGCTCCCGCACAACACCGAATGTTCAAGGATATGCGCCACCCCGCTGGAATCGGCCGGCGGGGTCTTGAAGGTGATGCCGAACACCTTGTTCTCGTCGTCATTGACCAGGCTCACCACCTCCGCCCCGGTCTTTTTGTGCCGATAGACCAGCGCCCGCGAATTGACCTCGGCGATCTGGACGTCACGGACAAGCTCGAAGGCGGGGTGGGACATGGAAACACTCGGAAGGGAAAGGGGACGGATTCAAAATAGGCGCTGCGGCAAGGCTTTGCTAGGGGCGGGGCCGGTTGAGGGCCTTCCCGTCATCGTCATCACCGGGCCCGCCCCGGCGATCCATGGGCAGGCCCGGCGGGGGCCTTACACCCCGCCGCGGATTTCCGGCTTCACCTCGCGCTCATACCACTCGCGCAATTGCCCCATCAGCGCCGGGAACAGGCTTTTGTGCTCGCTGGCGGCGACATTGTCGGCGATCTGCTCGGGCTTGGAGACGCCGGCGATGACGGTGGAGACCTGCGGATGGTCCAGGATCCAGCGCAGCGCGAACTGGCTCATCGGCATGGCTTCGGGCGACAGCCCCTTGAGCGCCTGCACCAGCTCCACCCCGCGCTGGAAAGGGATGCCCGAAAAGGTTTCCCCCACCGAGAAGGCCCTGCCGTCGGCGTTGTAATTGCGATGGTCGCTCTCGGCAAAGCGCGTGTCCTTGCCGAATTTCCCGCTCAACAGGCCGCTGGCCAGCGGCAGGCGCACGATGATGCCGACATCCTTTTCCGCCGCCCGCGGCAGCAGCACCTCGGCGGCGTCCTGGCGGAAGAGGTTGAAGATGATCTGCAAGGTGGCGCAGCCCGGCTGTTCGAGGCAGAGCAGGCCCTCCTCGATGGTTTCCACGCTCGCCCCCCAGTGGCGCACCAGCCCCTCGGCCTGCAATTCGTCCATCCAGCCAAAGATCGCGCCCTCGCGCAGCACCGGGCCGGGCACGCAATGGAGCTGGGCCAGGTCGAGCTTTTTCACCCCCAGCCGCTGCGCCGAGCCTTCCAGGCTCGCCCTTATGGCGTCCTTGGAATATTTGTCCGGATAGAGCGTGGCGGCGCGGCCCAGCTTGGTCGCCACATGTGTGCCCCGCGCCTTGGTATGGGCGCCGATGCGGCTCTCGCTCAGCCCCCCGCCATAGACGTCCGCCGTGTCCCAGAAGGTGATGCCGGCCGCGTTGGCGGCGTCGAGAATGGCCTTGGCCGTTTCATCGCCCACCGGGCCGAAATCGCCGCCCAGTTGCCAGCAGCCCAGCCCGATTTCGGAAACCGTATAGCCCGTCTTGCCCAGTCGCCGCGTTTTCATGGCGCGTCTTCCCTTTTCTCTGTCGATTTCGCTTCGCCCAGCGTCACCACCCGGTCGCCCGCCGCGATGACGCTGCGCCGATGGGTGATGGCCAATATGGTCATGCCGCCGCCCTGCCGGCGCAGCTCGCCCATGATTTGCGCTTCCGTGTCTTCATCCAGCGCCGAGCTGGCCTCGTCCAGAAACAATAATATCGGCTCGCCATAAAGCGCCCGCGCGATGGAGACCCGCTGCCTTTCCCCGCCCGAGAGCTTGAGGCCGCGCTCGCCCACCGGGGTGTCGAACCCCTCGGGCAGGCTCTCGATGAAGCTCAGGATCGAGGCCCGCTCCGCCGCCCGGCGCAGCCGTTCGGGGTCATGCTCCCGCCCCAGAACGATATTGGCCGCGAGGCTGTCATTGAGCAGCATCACATCCTGGGGCACCACCCCCACCGCGTCATACCAGCTTGCGCGCTCCAGCCGGGCCAGGTCAACGCCGTCGACCAGGATTCGCCCCGTGCTCGGGGTCAGCGATTTCAGCGCCAGCCGGAAAAGCGTGGTCTTGCCCGCCCCGGTCGGCCCCACGATATAGACGATTTCGCCCGGCCCGGCGGCAAAGCTCACCCCCTCCAGCGTCTGCCGCGCGCCATAGCGGAACCCCACATTCTCGAAGACGATGTGCCCGGCCGGCTTCTCCAGCCGCACCCCGCCCGCTCCCGCCTGGTCCTCGGGCACCGCCCACATGCGGGCAAAGGGCATCAGGCGCGACACCGAGCGCATCACGTCGTCTATGGCCATGCCGATCATCTCGAAGGGCTGGTTGAGCTGGATCAGCACCAGATTGACCAGCACGATGTCGCCCACGCTCATCTCTCCGGCTTGGAAGCGCGGCAGCAGCACCAGATAGGCGATGGCCAGTTGCGTGGCCAGCGCCGCCCCGAACAGCCCCGCCAGCAGGATGCGCCGCCGCGACCAGCCGATCCAGGAGGCCCGCGCCAACCCCGCCTTCTGCGCGAAGATGGTGCTGATCCAGCGCTCGCCATTGAAATAGCGCAGCGTTTCCATGGCGTTGACGGCATTGCCCACGAAGCGCGCATTGTCCTGGTTGGCCTCGATCGCCCGGTCGAGCAGCGGCCGCGTCCAGCGATTGGCCAGATAGGTGAGCCCGATGAAGAAGCTGCCATAGACCAGCACGATCAGCACGATCTCGGCGCTGATCGCCGCGCCCAGCAGCGCGATGGCCAGCCCGATCTGCATCAGGCCGGGCAGGAAGACGATGACGCCCAGTTGCATCAGCGCATGGATGGCCCCTTCCCCCTGGCTGCGCGCGGTCTGGATCTGCACCGGGTTGTGGTCGATAAAGAAGCTGCCCGGCTTGCGCAGCAGGCAGGCGAAGAACTGCGTCCCGGCGATGAAATTGAGATTTTCCGCCGCCATCAGCGACAGATATTGGGTGGCGTGGGCCAGCGTGGTTTCCAGCCCCCGCAGCAGCGCATAGCCCACCAGCCCCGCCGCGATCGTGGCCAGCACCGGGCCGGCGGCCAGCGCGTCCACCAGCCGCGAGAAGATATAGGGCGTGCCGATGCTGAGCCCGGCCCCGGCCAGCACCACCAGCCCGATGCCCATCAGCATCCAGCGCGTTTCCGCCCAGAAGCTCTTGAAAATGGTGCTGAGCGGCGGCCAGATGGCGCTCCAGTCCGTCCGGGTCATGGGCATCCGTGAAATCGTGCGTCGGCAGGGCCGCACACCCTATTGCCCGCGCCGCCGGGGTCAACTCAAATTGCGCCGGGCCGGCCGCTATTCGAAATAATCGGGAAAATCGCTGATGGTCTGGGCCAGCAGCACCTCGGCGCGCGAGAGATGGTCGCGCATCGCCGCCTCCGCCTCGGCCATGTCGCCCCTGGCCACCGCCGCCACGATGGTCTTGTGCTCGCTCACCGCCCGCTGCTTGGAGGACAGGCCAAGCGTCAGATAGCGCACCCGATCGAGCTGCATCTTGTGGTCGTCGATCAGTTGCCAAGCATATTCCACCCCCGCCAGCCGGGCGAGACTGCGGTGGAACAATTCGTCCAGCGGGTGGAAGCGCCGCGTGTCGTCGGCCTGCGCCGCCTCTTCCTGCTCCCGTATCAACGCGTTGAGCACCGCCACCGCCTCGTCCCCGGCCTGGGCGGCGACGCGGCGGATGATCTCCACCTCGATCGATTCGCGAATGAAGCGCGACTGGCGCACCCCTTCGGGCGAGATCTTCTTGACCACCGTGGCGCGCTTGGGCCGGATCAGCAGCAGCCCCTGCTGGGCGAGGCGGATAAAGGCCTCGCGCACCGGCTGGCGCGACACCCCGTAGCGCCCGGCAATGTCGCTTTCCGAGATCACGTCGCCGGGCTTGAGCACCATGGTGACGATGTCGTCGCGCAGGGCCCGCACAACGCGGAGCGCCATGGTCTCGTCAATGGTCTGATCCACGCTGGCCGTCACCTTGCTGATTCCCATTTTCCCGACCATGGGCCCGATGCCCCTGCGGCGCTGCCCCGCATCGGCGCAAGTCCACAGCTTTCTTGGCCCGCCGCCTTTTGGCCCGCTTCCCGGCCTCGCTTCATGCGCCCCATTGTAGAAAGAACGATACCTTTTCGCAATCTTGTATGGTAGATACCGGACCACCCCGTTATCCGGGGCCGCCATGCATTCATATCGAGACCGGAGATGATCGAATGACCAAGACCTACGCGCTCGTGGGGACCGGAGGTCGCGCCCGCATGTTCTATGAGGCGATCCTGGGGCCGCACCGCGGACAGTCCCGGCTCGTCGCGCTCTGCGACACCAACCAGGTCCGCATGGACTATACCAACAGGGTGATCGAGCAGGAGCTTTCCGGCGCGCCGCTGCCCACCTACAAGGCCGGCGATTTCGCCGCCATGCTGGCCGCGCACCGGCCCGACACGGTCATCGTCACCTCCATAGACCGCACCCATCACAAATATATCATCGCCGCCCTCGAGGCCGGCTGCGACGTCATCACCGAAAAGCCCATGACCACCGACGCCGAGAAATGCCAGGCGATCCTGGACGCGGTCGAGCGGACGGGGCGTTCGGTGCGCGTCACCTTCAACTACCGCTACGCCCCCCACAATTCCGCCCTGCGCGAGCTCATCGCCGCCGGCGCCATCGGCACCGTGACCTCGGTGCATTTCGAATGGCTGCTCGATACCCGCCACGGCGCCGACTATTTCCGCCGCTGGCACCGCGACAAGCGCAATAGCGGCGGCCTGATGGTGCATAAATCCACCCATCATTTCGACCTGGTCAATTTCTGGCTCGGCACCCGCCCCGAGACGGTCTTTGCCATGGGCGACCTGAAATTCTACGGCCGGGCCAATGCCGAGGAGCGCGGCGTCTTCACCCCTTATACCCGCACCACCGGCGTGGCGGCGGCCAAGGACGATCCCTTCGCCATCAGCCTCACCGACAATCCGGTGCAGAAGGGGCTCTATTGGGATGCCGAAAAGGAAGACGGCTACCAGCGCGACCAGAACGTCTTCGGCGACGGCATTTCCATCGAGGACACCATGTCGGTGATGGTGCGCTACCGCAACAAGGCGGTGATGACCTATTCCCTCTATGCCTATGCGCCCTGGGAAGGCTTCAACGTCGCCATCAACGGCACCGGCGGGCGCCTGGAGCTGACCGTGCACGAGAATTCCTACATCAATGCCGGCTCCACCTCCGACACCGAGGGGGCCGCCAAGGGCGTGAAACTCTACCACTTCCCCCTGCATGGCGAGCCGCGCGTCGTGCCCGTCCAGCACGGCGAGGGCGGCCATGGCGGCGGCGACAAGATCATGCTGGAAGAGATTTTCGGCGATGCCCGGCCCCGGCCGGGCTATGGCGCCGATCACCGTGACGGGGCCCTCTCGATCCTCACCGGCATCGCCGCCAATCGCTCCTTCGCCACCGGCCTGCCGGTGGATGTGAACACCCTGGTCCGCCTCTGACTTCGAGCCGTCCCGTTAGGGCAAATCGCTCCGGTGGAGCGATTTGAGGCGAGAAGGCCATGAGAGCTACGCTCGAATGGCAAGAACGCACCCCACCCACCGGCGCAAACCCTCTCCCCTTGTGGGAGAGGGACAGCTTTTCGTCGTCCAGACGAAAAGCAGGGTGAGGGGGCTACCGCGCTCCCCCATGCTTCAATGCTCGTAAGAAGACCCCCTCATCCGCCCCTTCGGGGCACCTTCTCTCGCGAGGGGAGAAGGGGGGGCGGTGCCTATGGCCGTCCCCTACCGGTTGAACGGCACCGAGGCGGTCATCACGTCGCCGGAATTGTTGAATTCCACCTCGAAATCCACGGTGATGCTGTCCCCGATCAGGATGATGCGCGAGCCGATGCGCACGTCGCTGCCGCCGCGATCCTTCTGGCGCTCGCGCAGATCGAAACTGATCTGGTTGTTGCCGCGCCGCCCGATGGCCAGCCCGGTATAGCCGGCATTGGAGCTCATCACTGCCTCGTATTGGCGGGCCGCGTCGTTATAGGCGATGGTGCCGCTGATCGAGAGGGTGGCGTTCACCAGCGTGCAGCGGCCGGTGTAATTGACCTTCTGCTGGTTGCCGCGGGAAATGCTGAGCCGGCAGCGGAAGGGTTCGGGCTTGTCCCCGCCCACCAGCGCGCCTTCGCCCTGCCAGTTGCCCACATAGGAAGAGAGCAGCGCCAGTTCGGCCTCGGCGGCCGTGGCGGGAGCCGCCATCTGGGCCAGCGCCAGAACCGCCAATGCCCGCAACCAGATCTTCATGAGCCGACCCCTCCTTCAAGGCACCTCTCGAATCTGTTCATGTGTGCCAGTAGTGCGATACCGAAACCAGTCGGAATCTGCCACTGCTGACAGGGTTGTTACGAATTGGCTACCAGATTCGGGCTAAAAGGCTCCGAAACCGCCGGGGAAACAAGGCGGGCTGGGCAGAGGGGGTCCTTGTGAACGAATCCGACACCGCGATCATCGATGCGCGATATGTGGGCTACAGCCTCGAGATCGCCGGCAAGCCCCTGCATATCCTGAAAAACGTGTCCCTGCGCGTCGAGCCCGCCGAGGTGGTGGCCATTGTCGGCCCCTCGGGCAGCGGCAAGACCTCGCTGCTCATGCTGCTGGCCGGGCTCGAAAAGGCCACCGCCGGCACCGTCACGGTCAATGGCAGCGAGCTGGGCGGGCTGGACGAGGATGCGCTGGCCCGCTTCCGCCGCAAGACGCTGGGCATCGTCTTCCAGAGCTTCCATCTCATCCCCTCGCTCACCGCCCTCGACAATGTCGGGCTGGCGCTCGAGATCGCCCGGCCCGATCTTTCCATGGCCCAGGTGCGCGAACAGGCCGCCGCCGCCCTCGAGGCGGTGGGCCTGGGCAAAAGGCTCGATCATCGCCCCTCCGCCCTGTCCGGGGGCGAGCAGCAGCGCGTCGGCCTGGCCCGCGCCACCGTCGCCAATCCGCCTTTGCTGCTGGCCGACGAGCCCACCGGCAATCTCGACCAGGAGACCGGCGCCACCGTCGCCGGGCTGATGTTCGACCTGGCCCGCCAGCACCGCACCGCCGTGGTGCTCATCACCCACGATCCGGCGCTCGCCGCCCGCGCCGACCGCGTCTATACCATGATGCAGGGCGAATTGAGCGAAACCCCGCCGGGGAGCGCATAAATGGCCCGTCTCTGGCCGGCCACCCGCATCGGCCTTCTCGACATGCGCGGCGATCTGCGCCGCTTCCTGCTGCTCATCGTCTGCCTTGCGGTCGGCACCGCGCTCATCGCCGGCGTCAATTCGGTGGGCGCCAGCATCACCCGCGCCATTGACGATGGCGCCGCCGAGCTGATGGGCGGCGACATCGAATTGTCCCGCGCCGACCGCTTCGCCACCGATGCCGAGCTGGCCGTCATGGCCGGCTTCGGCAAGGTCGCCGGCGTCGTCGACACCAATCTGCGCGCCGAATCCGACCATGGCGACGCCTTTGTCGACCTGGCCGCCGTCGACGGCGCCTATCCGCTGCTCGGCCAGGTGGTGAGCCCGCAATTGCCGCCCGGCGCCTCCCTGCCCGACCTGCTCTCCGAGCGCGACGGCGAATTCGGCGCGCTGGTCGATCCGGTCCTGCTCGACCAGCTCGGCATAAGGATAGGCGACAGCTTCTCGCTGGGCGGCACGCCCTTTAATGTGCGCGGCACCCTCACCCGCCTGCCCGACGGGCCGGTGCGCGGCTTCCGCCTTGGCCTCACCACCCTGGTCTCCACCGGCGGCTTCGCCGTGGTCGGAGACCGCACCTCGCCCCTGCCCGGCCTGGGCACCTGGCAGCGCTACAAGATCCTGCTCGATGGCCGCGACGCCGAAGCGGGGCGCGACGCCATCGAGGCGGCCCTGGCCGATAGCGGCTGGACCGTGCGCACCGCCCGCGACGGGCTGGGCCAGATGGTGCGCTATTATGACCTGTTCATGCGCTTCCTGGTCATCGTCGGCCTCGGCTCGCTGCTCATCGGCGGCGTCAGCGTCTGGACCGGCATGCAGGCCTATATCGCCGAGCGCTCCGGGGTCATCGCCGTGCTGCGCTCCATGGGCGCCACCCGCGCCCGCGTCTTCATCCATTTCTTCGCCCAGGTCGCCGCGCTCGCCGCCATCGGCGTCGGCATCGGCCTTCTCATCGGCGGCGCCGGCGCGCTGCTGGTGCTGCCCGCCATCGGCTCGGCCGTGGGCATAGACCTGGTTCCCGCGCTCCATCCCCAGCCTTTGCTGGTGGCCGCCGGGGCCGGCTTCGTCACCGCCTTCGCCTTTGCCTATCTGCCGCTCCAGCAGGCCCAGGCCATCCGCCCGGTGCTGCTCTTCCGCGCCAAGGGCCTGGCCCCGCCGCCCGCCGACTGGCGGGCGCTGCTGCTCTCGGCGCAGGTCGTCCCGCTCATCCTCGCCGTCATCGCCTTCTTCGTCCTCGCCTGGCTGATGACGGGCGACGCCGCCCTGGTCGCCGCCTTCGGCCTCGCCAGCGCCGTGGCCGCCATCCTCTTCCAGCTTTTCATCCGCGCCGTGCAATGGGGCCTGCGCCACCTGCCCGAGCCGGGCCTGCGCATCCCCCGCCATGCCCTGCGCGCCATTTCCGGCTCCGGCCAGAATGCGGCTTCCGTCGTGGTGTCCGCCGGCATGGCGCTGGCCATGCTCATCGTCGTCCTGGTCATGCAGGCCAATCTGCGCCAGGAATTCCTCGGCGCCTCCGCCTTCGACGTGCCCACCCTTGTCGGCTCCGATCTCTTCCCCGACGAGGTGGAAACCCTCGAGTCCATGGCCCGGGCCGATGGCGACATCGCCCGCTTCCTCGCCACCCCCATGCTGCGTGGCGCCCTCACCCATATTGCCGGCGTGCCCGCCGAAACCGTGCGCACGCGCGGGCCCGAGGCCACCTTCCTGCTCTCGGGCGAAGTGCCCCTCACCTGGCGCACCGAGCTGCCCGCCTCCTCCCGCATCACCTCCGGGGCGTGGTGGCCCGCCGATTACGATGGCCCGGGCCTGGTGAGCCTGCATCAAAGCCTGCGCTCCGGCCTCGGCGTCGATCTGGGCGACACGCTCACCTTCTCCATCTTCGGGGAGGCGGTCACCGTCGCCATCGCCAGCTTCCGCGATTATTCCTGGCAGGGCGGCATCGACTTCCTCGCCACCTTCTCGCCCGGCGTCCTGGAGAGCTACCCGACCACGCTTTTCGCCGCCGTCACCGCCGCCCCCGGCCGCGAGGAGGCCGTCACCCGGCTTCTGGCCGCCGACCTGCCCGACATCCGCTTCATCGCCATCGGCGATACGCTCAAGCAGATCACCGACGCGCTGGGCCAGCTTTCCTTCGCCACCGCCCTGGTCGGCGGGCTGGCCGTGGGCAACGGCCTTCTGGTGCTGGTCGGCTCGCTGTCCACCGGCCGCCGCCAGCGCGAGGCCGATACCGTCATCACCAAGGTGCTCGGCGCCACCCGCTTCGAGCTCATGGCCACCGCCTTCACCCAATATCTCGTCCTGGCCATCCTCGCCGCCCTGCCGGCGCTGCTGCTCGGGGTGGGGCTGGGCTGGCTGGTCAGCCAGCTGATGCTCGATGTCGAATTTATCCTCAACACCGATGCCCTGGGTGTAGTCTTGCTGGCGGCCATTCTCATCACCGCGCTTTTGGGCTCCATGACCATCCTGCGCGCCGCCTCGGCGCGGCCGGCCCGTCTGCTGCGCGATCTCTGAAATCTCGCGTGAAAATACGGGGTCAATCTGTGACTTGAGGGGACGTCAAGGTGCCGAATCGCTACGCCGGATGCTAACAGTCCGCTAACCAATTCCCCTGACGCGTGACTCTTGGCTCACCGTCCCCCGGAGACCCGATGCAGGTAGCAATCGACATGGGTGCAACGACGGGCGCCGCGCCCGCGACGCTCGATCTCGAGGAATTGCTGGCCACCCGTCTCCTGGTCCAGGGCAATTCCGGCTCCGGCAAATCCCATCTCCTGCGGCGTCTGCTCGAGCAATCCGCCCCCTGGGTGCAGCAATGCGTCATTGACCCCGAGGGAGATTTCGTAACGCTGTCAGAGCGTTACGGCCATCTCGTGGTTGACGCGACCCGCACCGAGGCCGAGCTGACCCGCATCGCCGCCCGCGTCCGCCAGCACCGCGTCTCGGTGGTGCTCAATCTCGAAGGGCTCGATGTCGAGCAGCAGATGCGCGCCGCCGCCGCCTTTCTCGGCGGCATGTTCGATGCCGACCGCGATTTCTGGTATCCCGTGCTCGTCGTCGTCGACGAAGCCCAGCTCTTCGCCCCCGCCGTGGCCGGCGAAGTGTCTGATGAGGCTCGCAAATTATCGCTCGGCGCCATGACCAACCTCATGTGCCGCGGCCGCAAACGCGGCCTGGCCGGCGTCATCGCCACCCAGCGCCTCGCCAAGCTGGCCAAGAACGTCGCCGCCGAAGCCTCTAACTTCCTGATGGGCCGCACTTTTTTGGACATCGACATGGCCCGCGCCGCCGATCTCCTGGGCATGGATCGCCGCCAGGCCGAGCAGTTCCGCGATTTGGCCCGCGGCTGCTTCGTCGCCCTCGGCCCGGCCATCTCCCGCCGGCCTTTGCCAGTCACCATCGGATCGGTCGAAACCTCGGCGCGTTCCACCAGCCCCAAGCTCACCCCGCTGCCGCAAGCCCCTGAAGATGCTGCCGATTTGATCTTCACCGCCGTCGAGGACGAGGCCGCGCGGCCTGTAGTGCGCCGCCCGCCGCCCCCGCCGCCGCCCAGCACCAACGAGCTTCTGGCCCAGCTCGCCCGCAGCCGTCCCCCGGCCGAGGAAGCGCCGCAAAGCCTCTTCCCCGAAATCGACGAGGACGAGCGCAACGCCCGCATCGACGCCATCATGGCCGAGCTGCTCGGCGACCCCGATGCCAGCTTCCGCACCACCGCCGTGCTCTATCAGGATTTTCTGGTCCGCTGCCGCATCCGCCGCGTTCCCGGCGAGCCACCGGCCCTGCCCGCCTTCAAGCGGCGCCTGGCCATCGCCCGCGTCGCGCCGGAAAAACATGTCGCGCAATCAGAGGGTTGGCAGCAGGCCCTGGCCCTGTCCGAAACCCTCACCGACGACGTGCAGGGGGTGTTCCTCGTCCTGGCGCAGGCGGCGCTCAGCGGCGCGCCCTGCCCATCCGATGCCACCCTCGCCCGGCTCTACGGCACCCATTCGGCCAGCCGCGCAAGGCGGCTGCTCACCTGGTTCGAGGAGCGGGGCCTCGTCGTCATCCGCCTCGATTTCCGCAACAACCGCGTCGTCGCCTTCCCCGATCTGGGCGCCGAAACCGCCCCCGGCGACCCCAATGGCCCCGACCTCCTGGCCGAGGAGCGGGGCGCCGCCGAATAAAGCGCTTTCAGCCGCTCAGCGTGGCGGTGAAGCCATGCCGGCTCACCGCGCCCGGCGCCAGCACCATCGTAAAGGGCCGCGCCTCAATCCCATTGCCCTCGCCCAGCCGCGCCGCCATGCCGTGCCAGGGTTCGAGGCACACGAAAGGTGCGCCGGGCTTGGACCAGATGGCCAGGTTCGGCAGGTTTTTCCAGGTGAGCCGCACCGCCTTGCCGCCCGCGCCATAACGCAGGCCCGATCCTGCCCCCTCGGGAAAGATCATGGCGTCGGCCGCGAACAGGCCGGGATCGAGCCGCAGCGTTCCCTGCGCAAAGGGCGAGGCCAGCGCCTCGGGCCGCAGCAGCCCGCCCTGCAGCCGCATCAGCAGCGGCTCGGCGCCATTGTCCAGCCGCACCTCGTGCACCGCCCCGGCGCAACCGGGCAGCGGCCAGCAAAAGGCCGGGTGAAAGCCGATGCCGAAGGGCATGGAGCGGCTGTCGAGATTGCGCAGCTCGGCCGATACCGCCACGCCCCGGCCCACCACGCGATGCTCCACCGCCAGAACGAAATCAAAGGGATAGGCGGCCCGGCTGGCCGCGCTGGCCCGCAATTCGAAGCGGCAGAAATCACTGCCCCGCGCCGCCAGCGAGAAGAGGCTTCGGCGGGCAAAGCCATGCTGCCCCATGGCGTAATTCTCGCCCGCAATGCCCAGTTGGTCCTCGGGGGCCCGCCCGACAATGGGAAAGAGAATGGGCGAGCGCCCGCTCCATAAGGCGGGATCGCCGTTCCAGAGCCAGGATTGCCCGTCGCTCGTGCGCAAGGCCTGCATCTCCGCGCCCAGCGGGGACACTTCCACGCTCACCTCGTCATTGCCGATGCGCACGCCATCCATGCCGTCTCTCCCCCAGGGACGCCGCGAACTTACCCCTGTTCGCCGGCAAAGGGGATGGCGTTTTTGCCGCCCCTTGTGGCCCGGCGAGCCAGCGGCTAAGCCTCGGCCGATCCGGAGCTTTCAGTGACCCTGCCGCCCCTGCCCATCGATGACGCCCTGCCGGCCCTGATGGCGGCGCTCGCCGCCGGGCCCTGCGCCGTTCTGGTGGCCCCGCCCGGCGCCGGCAAGACCACGCGCGTGCCCTTGGCCCTGCTCGACGCCCCCTGGCGCGGGGATGGCCGCATCGTCATGCTCGAGCCCCGGCGCCTTGCCGCCCGCGCCGCCGCCGCGCAGATGGCGCGCCTGCTGGGCGAAAATGTCGGCGAGACCGTGGGTTACCGGGTCCGCATGGACGCGAAAGTCACCGCCCGCACCCACATCGAGATCGTCACCGAGGGCGTCTTCACCCGCATGGTGCTGGACGATCCCGAACTCGGCGGCATTGCCGGCGTGCTCTTCGACGAATTTCACGAGCGCAGCCTCGATGGCGATCTGGGCCTGGCCCTGGCGCGCGACGCCATGGCCCTGCGCCCCGAATTGCGGCTTGTTGTCATGTCCGCCACCATAGATGGGGCGCGCATCGCCCGGCTGCTGGACGACGCCCCGGTGATCGAAAGCCTCGGCCGCGCCTTTCCGGTCGAAACACTTTATCACGAGCCCGACCCCTTGCTGCGCCTCGAGGATCAGGTGGCCGGCGCCATCCAGGCGGCCCTGCGCCAGCACGAGGGTTCACTGCTGGTCTTCCTGCCCGGCCAGGGCGAAATCCTGCGCGTGGCCGAACGCCTTGCCCCATTGCTGCCGCCCGATGCCGACCTCGCCCCGCTCTACGGCCAGTTGCCGCCCGCCGAGCAGGACCGTGCCATTCGCCCCAGCCCGCCGGGGCGGCGCAAGATCGTGCTCGCCACCTCCATCGCCGAAACCTCGCTGACCATTGACGGGGTGCGCGTCGTCATCGATTCCGGCTTCCGCCGCATGCCGGCCTATGAGCCCGATACCGGCCTCACCGGCCTCGAAACCCGCCGCGTTTCCCGCGCCGGGGCCGACCAGCGCCGGGGCCGGGCCGGGCGCACCGGGCCGGGCGTCGCCATCCGCCTCTGGAACGAAGGCCAGACGGCGGCGCTCGCCCCCTTCGACACCCCCGAAATCCTGGCCGCCGACCTCACCGGCTTGGTGCTGGACCTGGCCGCCTGGGGCGTCGCCGATCCGGCGGCGCTGGCCTTTCTCGATGCCCCGCCCGCCCCTGCCTGGGCGGAGGCGGTGGCGCTGCTCCAGTCCCTCGATGCCCTTGACGACGCCGGCCGGCTGACCCCGGAAGGCAAGGCGCTGGCGCGCCTGCCGCTCCATCCCCGCCTCGCCCATATGGTGCTGGCCGCCGCCGCGGCCGACGATGCCCTCACCGCCACCGAGCTGGCCGTGCTGCTGGGCGAACGCGGCCTGGGGGGCGAGGGCACCGACCTCGCCCATCGCCTCGACCGCTTTCGCGCCGAGCGCAGCCGACGGGCCGAGGACGCCCGCGCGCTGGCGCGCCGCTGGGCCCGTCTTGCCGGGGGCGGCAGCGGCGGCAATCTGCCGGCCGGCGAGCACCTGGCCCGCGCCTATCCCGACCGCGTCGCCCAGCCGGCAGGCGCGCGCGGGCGCTTCCGCCTCGCCAATGGCCGCCAGGCCGCGCTCGACCCCACCGACGCCCTGGCCGCCGCGCCATTCCTGGTGGTGACCGACATGACCGGCACCGCCGCCAAAAGCCGCATCCGCGCCGCCGCCGCCCTCAGCCCCGATGCGCTGGAAAGTCTTTTCGCCCAGCGGATCGCCGAAACCACCGTCCTGGCCCTGGACGACGCCTCGGGCGCCGTCCGCGCCCGCCGCCAGCGCCGGCTGGGCGCGCTGCGGCTGGCCGATGATCCCGTGCCCGTCAGCGATTTCGGCGCCGCCGCGCTTCTATTGGCCCAGGCGGCGATCCGCCGCCCCGATGCCCTGCCCTGGAGCAAGGAGCAGCGGGCCCTGCGCGCCCGGGCGAGCTATCTGCATCAGACGCTGGGGGCCGACTGGCCCGATCTTACCGACATGGCCCTTTCCGCCGACGCCGGCTGGCTGGCTCCCTATATCGAGGGCGAAACCCGGCTTTCGGCCATCACCGCCGACCATCTGGGCCAGGCACTCGACGCGCTGCTGCCCTGGGCCCGGCGGCAGGAGATAGAGACGCTGCTGCCCAGCCATTTCAGTGCTCCCACGGGCAACCGCCTGCCGATCGACTATGGCGCCGAAAACGGGCCGGCGCTGGAAATCCGCGTGCAGGAACTCTTCGGGCTCGACCGCCATCCCGCCATCGCCAATGGGCGCATCCCGCTGCTGCTGGTGCTGCTCTCGCCGGCGCATCGTCCCATCCAGACCACGCGCGACCTGCCCGGTTTCTGGCGGGGCAGCTGGAAGGATGTGGTGCGCGACCTCAAGGGGCGTTATCCGCGCCATTTCTGGCCCGACGATACCGTCAGCGCCACGGCGACCGCGCGGGCCAAGCCGCGCGGCAGCTGAGATCAGGCGGCCGGCGTGAAATTCAGCGCCACGCCATTGATGCAATAGCGCAGCCCGGTGGGCGGGGGGCCATCGGGAAAGACATGGCCGAGATGGCTGCCGCAATGGGCGCAATGCACCTCGGTGCGCACCATGCCATGGCTGGCGTCGCGGCTGGTCGCCACCGCTCCCGGGAGGGGATCATTGAAGCTGGGCCAGCCGGTGCCGCTCTCGAATTTGAGGCTGGACCGGAAAAGCGGCGTATCGCAGCCGGCGCAGGAAAACGTGCCCGCCCGCTTTTCGTGCAGCAAGGCGCAGGAGCCGGGGGGCTCGGTGCCATGATCGCGCATGACGCGATATTGCTCGGGCGTCAGCCGGGCCCGCCATTCGGCATCGGTCCGTGTGACCTCATAAGCATGGCTGTCCATTCCACCGCTCCTTTTCGGCTCGTGCTGTCCTTCCTCATATAAGGCGGCCGGAGCCTCAACGCAAAAAGGGCGGGATCGCGCCCGCCCTCGACATGCCGATTTGCCCCGCGCTAGCGCCGGATGGCGCGCACCAGGGCAATCAGGATGCATGCACCCACCAGCCCGGCGATCAGATAGCCGATCCAGCCGCCGAACGAGATGCCGATGATGCCGAAAAGAAAGCTGGCGATCGCCGCGCCCACGATGCCCAGAATGATGTTGAGGAAAATCCCCGTATTGGTCTTCATCATCGAAGAGGCGATCCAGCCGGCCAGCCCGCCGATGATGATGGCCGCGATCCAGCCGATTCCTGCGTCACCCATTTTCATCCCTCAATGTTTTTGTGCCGCTTTGTCACGCAAAGCCGGAGTCAAACGCACAAGGGCGCTTTCGGTTGCATTCTTTTTTCGCCCTCGCCTTTTTCCGGCGCGGCGCGAGGGTTTCACCGGCGGCAAGAGAGCGATAACCCTGTCATAAGTTTGGGCTGGAGCTCAAAAAACCGGCGATTGGCTAAACCGCTTCTTATCGATGTGCGCGCTATGATGAGGCGTTGCAAGGAGAAGTGTCCTGCCTGGTTCACTGTTCATTTTGCTGCTCAATCCGGGCATCAGCGTGCTGCTGGCCATAGCCTTTTACCTGCTCTGGCGCGGGCGGCGCGACCATGGCTACGTGCTGGCCGCGGCCGCCGGGCACCTGGCCACGGCGCTGGGTTTCCTCATGCAGGACGTGATGCCGCCCCTGCCCCACGAGGTGCAGCGCATCGCCTCCAACGCGCTGTTCCTGCTGGCCGGCGGCCTGCTGATGAGCGCGCTGCTGGGCCATTACCGCCTGTCCGTCCCCTGGCGCAGCCTTTCGATCATGGGCGGCATGGGCCTGGCCGGTCTCACCTATTTCCTGCTCGTCCACCCCGACCTCAACTACCGCATCTTTTCCATCAGCTTCGCGCTGTCGGCCATGGCCCTCCTCACCGCCTTCGAGCTGCGCCATACCGGGCGGACCAACCTGGTCGACCAGCTCCTGCTCTGGGCCTGCGTGCTGACCGGCGCCAATTTCCTCATCCGCCCCATCGTCATCATCTGGATGGAAGGGGGCTATTTCGACTATGCCGGCTTCCAGCAGTCGCTCTACTGGACCACGGTGCAGTTCAGCCAGTCGCTGGTGTCGGTGATCCTGGCGCTCTGCCTGATGATCGCCATCGCCCAGGACCTGATTTCCCAGCTTCAGGCCGAGGCCCGCACCGACACGCTCTCGGGCCTGCTCAACCGGCGCGGCTTCGAGGATGACGCCAACGCCCTCCTCGCCCGGCGGCCGGGCCCGCTGGCTTTGCTGCTGGCCGATCTCGACCATTTCAAGCAGATCAACGACCGTTACGGCCATATGGCGGGCGACGCCGTCATTGCCGGTTTCGGCCGCATCCTGCTCGACATGGCCCCGGACGGGGCGGTGGAAGGCCGCATCGGCGGGGAGGAATTCGCCCTGCTCGTCTGCGTCCCCACCCCCGAAACGGCGCTGGCGCTGGCCAGCGCATTGCGCGAGCGCATGGCGACGCCGCTCGATCCGACCATTCCCCACACCACGGTGAGCATCGGCGTCACCATGGCCGAATCCGCCGATGGGCTCGATTCAGTGCTGCAAAAGGCCGACAAGGCGCTCTATCGCGCCAAGCGCGGCGGGCGCAATCGCGTCAGCCTCTATCGCCCGGCTCCAAGCCGGGAAGCGGCCTGCTAGGGCCGCCTGCGTTATCGAAAGGGGGGAAAATGGTGGGAGTAACAAGGATTGAACTTGTGACCCTTCGCGTGTGAAGCGAATGCTCTCCCGCTGAGCTATACTCCCACTGCCCTGGTCCCTGCATGCAGGGGGGGGCGGCCGGAAAGAGATGGTGGGCGTAACAAGGATCGAACTTGTGACCCCTACGATGTCAACGTAGTGCTCTCCCGCTGAGCTATACGCCCATCTCTCCGGGCCGGATCGGCTGCGCCGTTCCGGTGGCGCGGATAGACCATGAAAACCCCTCATGGGTCAAGAGGGCAATCCAGCTTTGTTGTGCGTGCCTAGGCGGCCAGCAGCCGCTCGACCTCGTTGACCAGATCCTTGAGGTGGAACGGCTTGCTCAGCACCGAGGCATCCTTGGGCGCGTCGCTGTCGGGATTGAGCGCCACGGCGGCAAAGCCGGTGATGAACATGACCTTGAGGTCCGGATCGAGCTCGGTGGCGCGCCGGGCCAACTCGATCCCGTCCATTTCTGGCATGACGATATCGCTCAAAAGCAGCGCGAAGGGCTCCTCGCGCAGCCGTTCATAGGCGGAAAGCCCATTGTCGAACGAAACCACCTCATAGCCCGCATTCTTGAGCGCGCGCGTCAGGAACGAGCGCATGTCGTTATCGTCTTCAGCGAGCAGGATTCGCTTCATCGGGGTCTCCGGCCATTCTGGCGTTGAGTCGGCATCTGGCGGAGATGTTTAAGCGAACTTGGCCACCATGCAACCGCCAGCCGAAGTCTGCGGACAATTTTGCGGCAATCTGGACAAGTCCGGGACAAAGAACGACACTTGCAGGGGCAAATCAGCGCCGCGCTCCGCGTCGGCGTTTCATGTGGGAGGCAAAGTGCGGTCCGACTATTGGGATCAGCCGGCATTTGAAACCATCCGGCCCCGCCGGCTGGTGGCGCCCTTGGTGTTCAATTCGCCCCATTCCGGCCGCGTCTATCCCGAGCGCTTCCTGGCCATGACGCGGCTCGACCATCTCTCCATCCGCCAGTCCGAAGACGCCTATGTGGACGAGCTCTTCGCCCGCGCCCCGCATCTGGGCGCGCCGCTGCTGCGCGCCCATTTCCCGCGCGCCTATCTCGACGTCAACCGCGAGCCGTGGGAACTCGACCCCACCATGTTCGTCGAGCCGCTCTCGGACCGGTTCAACACCGCCTCGCCCCGCGTCGCCGCCGGCCTGGGCACGCTGGCCCGGGTCGTCGCCGAGAACAAGCCCATCTACCGCGACCGGCTGACCCTGGAGGATGCGCGCATGCGCATCGAGGGCATCTATCACCCCTATCACGCCGCCCTGCAGAACCTACTCAGCGAAGCCATAAGCGTATTCGGCGTGGCCCTGCTCATCGACTGCCACTCCATGCCGCGCCTCACCCGCAGCCATAACCGGGCCGCGCCCGACATCGTGCTGGGCGACCGCTACGGCACCACCTGCGCGCCGGCCCTGGTCGATCTGGCCGAAACCATCTTTACCGGCGCCGGCCTGCGCGTGGCGCGCAACCGGCCCTATGCCGGGGGCTTCTGCACCCGCACCTATGGCCGGCCCCAGCATGGCGTCCACGCCCTACAGGTCGAGATCAGCCGTCATCTCTACATGAACGAGGTGACGCTGGTGCGCCATGAGGGGTTCGAATCGATCCGCCTGCTCATCGAGCGCTTCATCTTCGCCCTGATCGGGCTCGATCTGGTATCGCTGGCCAGCCAGCCGGTTCCCAGCCGCGCCGCCGCCGAATAGAGTTTCCGCCATGATCCCCGATTCCGAAAAAATCGAAGCGACCCTGCTCGCCGCTGCCCGGGCGGCGGCGGCCCGTACCCTGCCGCTCTTCCGCACCGGGCTGGGCATCGACAACAAGCTCGCCAGCGGCTTCGACCCCGTGACCGAGGCCGACCGGGGCGCCGAGACCGCCATCCGCGCCGTCATCGCCGAGGCCTTTCCCGACCATGCCATCATCGGGGAGGAATGGGGCCGCTCGGGCGAAAGCCCCAATAGCTGGATCATCGATCCGGTCGACGGCACGCGTGCCTTCATTTCCGGTGCGCCGGTCTGGGGCACGCTGATCGGCTTTGCCCATGAGGGCGTCGCCATCGCCGGCATCATGAGCCAGCCCTTTATCGGGGAAACCTTCCTCGCCCTGCCCGGGCGCGCCCTGTATCGCCGCGCCGGCGAAGAGGCGCCCATCCGCACCAGCGGCCAGACCGATTTGGCGCCCTGCCGGGTCTTCACCACCACGCCCGCCCTGTTCGATACGCCGCATTTGCAGGCCATCTGGCAGGCCATGGAAGGCGCGACGCGCCTGCAACGCTTCGGCATGGATTGCTATGGCTATGCCCTGCTCGCCGCCGGCCATGCCGACCTGGTCGTCGAGCCCTATCTCAACACCTATGACATCGCCGCCCTGGTGCCCATCATCCGCGAAGCCGGCGGCGCCATCGCCTGCTGGGACGGGAGCGAGCCCACCGGCGGCGGCAATGTCGTGGCCGCCGCCACCCCGCAATTGCTGGAAAAAGCCCTGAACCTCATCAACGCGGTCTGAGCGGAAGCCTCCGCTCTTACTGGAACGCGATCTTGCCCACGAAACGCGGGCGATGCACCGCCTTGTTGTTGAAAGTGAAGCGATCGAAACCGAAGCCGGCGACGAAGGCCCGATAAGGCATGTAGGTTTCCGTCAGGATCACCGAATCCCCTTCGGCAATGTCGGGCACCAGGTCATAGGTCAGCGTATCGAGCGTGATGGCGGTATTGCCCACGACCTTCGACCAATCCAAAATCAACTTGCCCGACTTCTTGGAGATGCTGCTCACCCGCATCCGCGCCTTGCCGCTGAGCGACACCGTCTTTTCCACGAAGGTTACCATCTCGTTGAGCAAGCTCGTATCGGCGGAAGTGTGGCGCGAGATCATGTCGCCCACCGAAAAGGTGCTTTTCTCGGCCGACTGCGCCGTTCGGAAGAGATCGAATATGGTCACCGTGCCCAGAAGCAGCGCCAGCAGCAGCGGCAGGAGCAGCGCAAATTCTATCCCGGAAACACCCCGGTCATCCTTCCGCCAATGGCCGAACAGCTTTCTCATGGTCACGGCTCGTTCACGAAGCCGGACTTGGCGATGATGCGATAGGCGCCGGTCTCATCCTTGGGGAGCGCAAGCCCAAGGCCCAGGCCGGGCGTCAGGGGGCTGACCACGTAGCAGGCGCGCACGAACACCGTCTGCTTTCGCGCACCGGGATCGAAACGCAGCACCGGCTTGATCTTGCCGCTGCGGTCGACACAGCGTGCATTATCTGCCGGATAGCTGGATGCGTTCAGCACCGGAATGAATTCCAGCGCCAGGTTGGTCTTGCAATCGGCCAGCACCACCGTGTGTGCGCAAATGGCATCGCGCACTGATTGCTGGGTGGGATTGACCATGCTGCCGATGCGCAGGGACCGGACGGTGGTATCCAGCGCCCGGTCGAGCATGATGGTCTGGACCATCGTCCAGCCTGCCTCGATGGTGCCGAAGAGCACGGCGAAGAGCATCGGCGCGATCAGGGCGAATTCGAGCGCGGACGCCCCCCGCCTGTCCCGCAGGAAACGCCGGCCAATGCTGACGCTCCGCCGCCTCACTGCGTCAGCCTGATCTGTTGGATAGCCGTGGCAATCGACTGGAAGGCGGAATTGATGTCGAGGCCGGACACCTGATAGAAATGGCTGGCACTGGTGGCGCATTTGCGCATCTGCGCGGCCGCGGTAGAATTGGCTTCGAAACCAATGGTGAAAACGACCACGCCATTGGCCTTGGCGGCATCGCACACCTTGTAGAAGCGCGTCACATTCGTATCTTTCGTCGAAATCTGCGTAAAGTTGTTGGCAGTCCTGACCGGCTTGTTCTTGTCCTTGGCCGTATATTGCTCGGTAATTTCACCGTCCGTCATCAGCACGATGAATTTAAGCGTTTCGGGATCATCGAAGGCCACGGGACGGTCGGGAAACTGCGCCGAGGCCAGACCATTGGCGCGCATCAGATTCATCATCGGCCGTGACGACGGATCGAGCAGCATCAGGCCCCAATTGGCCGCAATGGCCGTTCCGGTCCCGTCATACATCTTGGCATTGGCGATGCGCTGCTTGAGGGCAGCCGCGTCATTGGACATGAAGGCGATGCTGGTGTCGTCGGAAGGGCACCAGGCGGGATTGAGATTGGCTGTATAATTGCTGGCGTTCCACACGGTGAAATGCGGCACCTGCCCGCGCGGTATGAAATTGATGACCCCCGTGGCGTAGTCGGAATCATTGCGCATTTCGAAGCAGGAAGAATTGTTGTGCTCACGGCGCGACGGATCCGCCGGCAGGTTCACCAGGGCATCGAAAGCCGTCTTGCCGACACTGACCTGGCCGGCATAAGGCACGATATTGATCGTGGTCGTCGCCTTGGTCTGTTCGGTCAGGATGGCATCGATAAAGGCCGTCGCCGCCGTCTTGAGACGCGAATACTTGCTGTTGGCCGCCATCGAGCCGGAAAAATCCAGCATCAGCGACAATTCGATGTTGGAGCGCCGCTCCTCGGCCGAGGCCGACGCCACCACGTCGAGCGTTTCAATGCCGATCAGCGGCAGGAAAGCGGTCGGCATGGGATAGCGCGCATTGACCGTGACGCTTTTGGAATTGAGCCTCACCTGCTCCTGGATATCGAGCGTCACGTCATCGAGGAAATCGATGGCCTTGAGGTAGTCGCGCACCGTGGTCTGGGTGGGCTTGGTCTGGTTCAGCGCAGCCGCGGCCAACGCCGCCCGGTCCACCCCGCTTTGCAACTGCACCCGAAAGGCCTCGTAACGGGCGATATCGGTCGCTCCACCGGCAATCACCAGCAAGGGAAAAAACGACAGCGCCACGATGATCGCAACATTGCCGCTGCGATCGGCCAGAAAGCGCCTGATGTTCCGCATCCATGACACGTTGAGGTTCTCGCCAGTCCCGATAGCTGCGAGAACATACAGACACAGAGGTTTACCGCGCGTTTAAGCCTGTGTTTCAAGGCCGCGCTTTGTCTTAAGCGCTCTGCTCGGTGATGAAGGCGTCGAAAGCGGCAAGGACCTGGGCGCGGATCGGCTCGCTTTCCATGAACAGCTCGTGCCGCGCCCCCGCCACCACCATGTGCCGCCCGGTGCGCAGGCGCAGCCCCAGCCGCTCGATGGCGGCCGGCGAGACCACGCTGTCTCGCGCCGCCGCCAGCATGAGCAGGGGGCTCTGCACCCGGGCGGGAAAATCGTCGCGCGCCACCTCGGCCATGGCCGCCATCGCCGCCACCGCCCAGCCGATGGTGGGCGAGGCGATTTCCAGCTCCGGCCGGGCGCGCACCACATCGACCATGCGCATATAGCGCACCATGTCGCCGGTGAGGGGGTTGTCGGGAAAGCTGGTTTCGGAAGCGGGCTTGTCGGCCTTGCGGCCCACCGGCAGCCGGCCCAGCCCGAGGAAATTGAGCGCCGCCGTCACCCGCGCCATGCCGGCCATGCTCAGCGGCTGCCCGTCCAGCGACAGCATGGGCGCCGAGAGGAAAATGCGGTCGAACATCAGCCGGTCATGCACCCCGGCGAAAAGCGAGGCCAGCCCACCCATGGAATGGCCCACCAGATAAAAGGGTGCCGGACAGTCGGGCAGCAGGATATCGGCGTGAAAGCAGCGCAGATCGGTCCAGTAATCCTCGAAGCGGTCGACATGGCCCAGCCTGGGATTGCCGATCAGCCGGTCCGAGCCGCCCTGGCCGCGCCAGTCGAAGGTGGCCACGGCAAAGCCGCGCCGCCGGAAGTCGGCGATGGTCTCGAAATATTTCTCGATGAATTCGGTGCGCCCCTGCACCAGGCATATGGTGCCGCGCGGCTTGCCTTCGCTGCGGGGCCAGAGCGCATAGCGCAGGCGCACCCTGTCGCTGGTGGTGAAATAGCCCACCCGGGCCCCTTCCGGCACCGGATTGGAAGGGATCGACACCAGGCTTGGCCCGTTCGGATCGACAATGGCGCTCATGTTCACGGCCCCCGAGAGATCGCTTCCCTGCTCATAAGGCAAAGAGGTTGAAAAAGGAAAACCGACGCCTCTTGCGAGGCGCCGGCTTCCGTTTCGCGGCCCATGCGGGGGGCGGGTGATGGACCGCTTTGGGTTCGTGACGAGATTGCCCTCGGCACATGCCCCCTTCTAGCGGGGCCAAGCTGAACCCACCCGGATAACCTCGTTCATTTTCGGTTCATCTTCGCCCCCTTGAACGGGCCGAAATCCCCCCTACATCAATTGCGTTCGCCGGACTTTCCGGGAACCCCGCCCACCGGCCAAGGGGCTCGCCGCACCTCAGGGAGCCAGGCCGAAGGACGCGGGATATCCACGTTGCTCAAGGAGAATGTGACAAATGCAGACCATCGATTTTTCCCCCTTCTATCGCTCCACCGTCGGCTTCGATCGCGTGTTCAATCGCCTCGACACCCTGGTCGGCCAGGAAGCCAAGACCTACCCGCCCTATAATATCGAGCGCACCGGCGAGGATGCCTATCGCATCTCCATCGCCGTAGCCGGCTTCTCCAATGGCGACATCGCCATCGAGACCAAGGAAAACAGCCTGGTGGTCAAGGGCGCCAAACCCGCCGAATCGAGCGACAAGTCCCGCGAATTCCTCCATCGCGGCATTGCCGAGCGCGCTTTCGAATTGCGCTTCCAGCTTGCCGACTATGTCGAGGTTCAGGGCGCCAGCCTCGAAAACGGGCTGCTGCATCTGGAGTTGAAGCGCGAACTGCCCGAAAGCAAGAAGCCGCGCACCATCCAGATCAATGCCGGCGCCACGGCAAGCATCGAGGACAACTCGGTCAACTAGGCCCTTACCGCCACCTCCCGGTAGCGAGGGGGCGCGGCCATCGGGCCGCGCCCTTTCTCTTGCGCGGCGGGGGAACCGCCGGCCTTCCCGCCGGTTATACCGGCATCCCACCAGCGTCAAAGGATACTCGCCATGAAGCTCCCTGCCGTCGCCCTCAAGGCCAACGCCAAATCCGCCGTCATCGACATTCTCAACGCCCGGCTCGCCGACGCCATCGACCTCGCGCTCATCACCAAGCAGGCGCACTGGAATCTCAAGGGCCCCGGTTTCATCGCCGTCCATGAAATGCTCGATCCCATGCGCGCCGATCTCGACACCCATGTCGACATCATCGCCGAGCGCGTCGCCCAGCTCGACGGCATCGCCCTGGGCACCAAGGAAGTGGTGGCCAAGACGAGCACCCTGGCCGCCTATCCCACCGACATCCGCAAGATCAACGATCACCTGGCCGCGCTGGCCGAACGCTATGCGGCGCTCGCCAACCAGGTGCGCGAGGATATCGACGCCACCGACGAGGCCGGCGATGCCGACGCCGCCGACATCCTCACCGCTTTTTCGCGCGACCTGGACAAGAATCTCTGGTTCATCAAGTCCCATCTCGAATAGGGACGGCGCCCGCCGGCGCTCAGGAGCAGTCACGAAGTCCTATTTCGACATGGCTCGAAATAGGACTTTTTGGTTTTCAGCCCTCAAAAATAGGACTTCTGCATATTTTACGCGCGTTCTGCCCGAATTTTATGCAGAACTGCGTCAGAACCCCTATAAATCCTATAGTAAAATATAGGATTTCCTACAAAATTTTCCCCAGCCGCATCAAAATCGCTTGTCGCCAGTTTGGAACTATGCAAATGTGCAGTGGTTAGGACAGCATCCCTGCCCTAACTTCTGCGTCGCTCCGCTCTCCGTGGACGCGGCGCACAAACCGTCTCCATGGGGACGGAAGGGGCTTGCGGGCCCGAATCCGGCGGCCATTTGGATGCAGTGCCGCCTATCTGAACCAAACCCCTGCCCAATCGGCCGGAATGCTTCCGGCCGGGCCGGCATCGTGTCTGCTCTCCCGTTTCGGGGCGGCGGACGTTCCTGTGGGCGATAACGCCCGTCATCGCCCCCTCGGGCCTCATTTTGGGATAGAGATCATGGTCATCAGCTCGGTCGGCTCCAGGCAAACCCCCACACGAGAACAAGCCGCCGGCTCCGTTTCGGGGCGGCCGGCGGCACAGGGATTATACGATCCCAAAAACGAGCACGATGCCTGCGGCATCGGCATGATCGCCAATATCGGCAACCGCCCCAGCCACGAAGTGGTCGAAAAGGGGCTCGAAATCCTGGAAAACCTGGAACACCGTGGCGCCGTGGGTGCCGATCCCCTGATGGGTGATGGCGCCGGCATCCTGATCCAGACCCCGCACGACTTCTTCGCCAAGGTCCTGCCCTTCCCCCTTCCGCCCCGCCACCATTACGCGGTGGTGATGATCTTTTACCCCAATATCCCGGCCCTGCGCGACCGCTGCGCCGCCATCGTGCGCGAATGTCTCGCCGGTGAAGACCTCACCCTCCTGGGCGAGCGCGTCGTTCCCACCGACAATTCGGCGCTTTCCGAAGGCGTCATCGCCACCCAGCCGATCATCGAGCAGTTGATCCTGGCCCGCCCCGCCGACCTGACCCTGGATGAATTCGAGCGCAAGCTCTTCATCGCCCGCAAGGTCATTTCCAACACCGTCTATGATAAGGTTCCTGAAAGCGACGGGGATAACGGTTTTTACGTCGTCTCCATGTCGGCCCGCACGCTGGTTTACAAGGGCATGTTCCTGGCCGACCAGCTGGGCAAGTTCTATCCCGACCTGTCCGACCCCGATTTCTCCAGCGCCATCGCGCTGGTGCATCAGCGCTTTTCCACCAACACCTTCCCCTCCTGGAAGCTGGCCCACCCCTATCGCATGACCACCCATAATGGTGAGATCAACACCATCAGGGGCAATGTGAACTGGATGGCGGCCCGCCAGGCCTCGGTGCATTCGCGCTATTTCGGCGACGACATCGGCAAGATCTGGCCGATTTCCTATGAAGGCCAGTCCGACACCGCCTGCTTCGACAACGCCCTCGAATTCCTGGTGCGCGGCGGCTATTCCCTGCCCCACGCCGCCATGATGCTGATCCCCGAGGCCTGGGCCGGCAATCCGCTGATGGATGAGAAGCGCCGCGCCTTTTATCAATACCACGCCTCGCTGATGGAGCCCTGGGACGGCCCGGCCGCCATGAGTCTCTCGGACGGGCGCTACGTGGTGGCGACGCTCGACCGCAACGGGCTGCGCCCCGCCCGCTATCTGGTGACCAAGGAAGGCCATGTGGTGCTGGCCTCCGAATCCGGCGTCCTGGCCATTCCCGACGAGGACATCGTCCAGCGCTGGCGCCTGCAGCCGGGCCGGATGCTGCTCATCGACCTCGAGCAGGGCCGCATCATCTCCGACGACGAGATCAAGGCGACGCTCGCCACCGCCAACCCCTATGCCGACTGGCTGGCGCGCACCCAGATCGTGCTCGAGGACCTGCCCGCCGTGCCACCCAAGGCGCCCGAGCCAAGCGCCGCGCTGCTCGACCGGCTGCAAGCCTTCGCCTATACGCAGGAAGATCTGAAGCTCCTGATGGCCCCCATGGCCACCACCGGCCAGGAGGCCGTGGGCTCCATGGGCACCGACACACCGCTTTCGGCGCTCTCGGATCGGCCCAAGCTGCTCTACACCTATTTCAAGCAGAACTTCGCCCAGGTGACCAACCCGCCCATCGACCCGATCCGCGAGGAATCGGTGATGAGCCTGGTCTCCTTCATCGGCCCGCGTCCCAATCTCTTCGATCTCGAAGGGCTCTCCACCGTCAAGCGCCTGGAAGTGCGCCAGCCGGTGCTCACCAATGAGGACCTGGAAAAGATCCGCGCCATTGGCGACATCGAGACCAATCAGTTCAAGACCAAGACGCTCGACATCACCTATCCCAAGGTGAACGGCGCCGAAGGGATGAAGGCCGCCATCGACGCCCTGTGCCAGGCCGCCGAAGAGGCGGTGCGCGGGGAATACAACATCATCATCCTTTCCGACCGGCTGGTTGCGGCCGACCGGCTGGATATCCCGACGCTCCTGGCGCTGGCCGCCGTCCATCATCACCTCATCCGCAAGGGCCTGCGCACCTCGACGGGCCTGGTGGTGGAAACCGGAGAAGCGCGCGAAATCCACCACTTCGCCATGCTGGCCGGCTATGGCGCCGAGGCCATCAATCCCTATCTCGCCTTCGAGGCGCTGCGCTCGCTCCATGCCGAGGGCAACTACCCCGAGGAGGTCTCGGCCGACGAGGTGGTGCAGCGCTACATCAAGAGCGTCGGCAAGGGACTGCTCAAGGTGATGTCCAAGATGGGCATCTCCACCTACCAGTCCTATTGCGGCGCCCAGATCTTCGACGCGGTGGGGCTCTCCTCCGAATTCGTCGACACCTATTTCTTCGGCACCGCCACGGCCATCGAGGGCGTGGGGCTCAAGGAGGTTTCCGAGGAAACCGTGCGCCGGCATAGCCTGGCCTTCGGCGACGACGCCCTGTTGCGCCGCGCGCTCGATGTGGGGGGCGAATATGCCTATCGCATCAGGGGGGAAAAGCATGCCTGGTCGCCGGACCTGGTCGCCGACCTCCAGCATGCCGTGCGCACGCGCGAGGAGAGCCCGGAAACGGCCCAGGCGCGCTATGACGACTTCGCGGCCAAGGTCAATGAAGGCGAAAACGGCTACCTGGCCATCAGGCACCTTTTCGACATCAAGCCGCTGGGCCCCGAAATTTCCCTCGACGCGGTCGAGCCGGCCGCCGGGATCGTGCGCCGCTTCGCCACCGGGGCGATGAGCTTCGGCTCCATCAGCCGCGAGGCCCACACCACCCTGGCCGTCGCCATGAACACCATTGGCGGCAAGTCCAATACCGGCGAGGGCGGCGAGCAGCCCGACCGCTACAAGCCCCTACCCGATGGCAGGCAGAACCCGCTGCGCTCGGCCATCAAGCAGGTCGCTTCAGGCCGCTTCGGGGTGACGGCGGAATATCTGGTCAATGCCGACCAGATCCAGATCAAGGTGGCCCAGGGCGCCAAGCCCGGCGAAGGCGGGCAACTGCCCGGCCACAAGGTGGACTGGGTGGTCGCCAAGACCCGCCATTCCACCCCCGGCGTCGGCCTCATCAGCCCTCCGCCCCATCACGACATCTATTCCATCGAGGACCTGGCCCAGCTCATCTACGATCTCAAGAACGTCAATGAAGAGGCCGACATTTCCGTCAAGCTGGTGTCGGAAATGGGCGTGGGCACGGTGGCGGCGGGCGTCGCCAAGGCGCGCGCCGACCACATCACCATTTCCGGCTATGACGGGGGCACCGGCGCTTCGCCCCTGACCTCGCTCAAGCATGCCGGCGGCCCCTGGGAAATCGGCCTGGCCGAGACCCACCAGACGCTGGTGCTCAACCGCCTGCGCAGCCGCGTGCGCTTGCAGGTGGATGGCGGGCTCAAGACCGGTCGCGACGTCTTGATCGGGGCATTGCTGGGGGCCGATGAATTCGGCTTCGCCACCGCCCCGCTCATCGCGGCGGGCTGCATCATGATGCGCAAGTGCCACCTCAACACCTGCCCGGTGGGCGTGGCGACGCAGGACCCGGTGCTGCGCAAGCGCTTCAAGGGTACGCCCGAGCACGTCATCAACTATTTCTTCTATGTGGCCGAGGAATTGCGCGGCCTGATGGCCAGGCTCGGCGCCCGCACTCTGGACGAATTGATCGGCCGCGCCGACCTGCTCGACCAGAAGCGCCTCGCCGAGCACTGGAAGAGCGAGGGGCTCAACCTCTCCCGGCTCTTCCACAAGCCCGAGCCGATCGGGGGAGACACGCTGCATCATTCCGAGCGGCAGGACCATCACCTCGAAAATGTGCTCGACCGCAGGCTGATCGAGCTGGCCCGGCCAGCGCTCGACAACGGCAAGCCGGTGCAGATCGAATTGCCGATCAAGAGCCGCGACCGCTCGGCCGGAGCCATGCTCTCGGGCGCCCTCGCCCGCCGCTACGGCCATGAGGGGCTGCCCGAGGACACCATCTCCATCCGCCTCACCGGCACCGCCGGACAGGCCTTCGGCGCCTTCCTCGCCAAGGGCATTTCCATCGACCTGGTGGGCGATGCCAACGACTATGTCGGCAAGGGGCTCTCGGGCGGCCGCATCGTCGTGCGGCCCGGCGAAAAGGCCGGCTTCGAACCCGAACGCTCGATCATTGCCGGCAATACCGTGCTCTATGGGGCGATCTCGGGCGAGTGCTATTTCCGCGGGCTCGCCGGGGAACGCTTCGCCGTGCGCAATTCCGGCGCCATCGCCGTGGTCGAGGGCACCGGCGATCATGGCTGCGAATACATGACCGGGGGCCTGGTGGTCGTCATCGGCCCCACCGGGCGCAATTTCGCCGCCGGCATGAGCGGCGGGGTCGCCTATGTGCTCGACGAGGACGGCAGCTTCCGCTCGCGCTGCAACCTGGCCATGGTCGATCTCGAACCGGTCGAGGAAGAAGAAGACCTCATGCAGAAGCTCCACCACCATGGTGGGGACCTCGAATGGCATGGCCGGGTCGACATTTCCGGCGACATGACCCGGCACGACGACGAGCGCCTGCACCAGCTCATCTCCAACCATCTGCACTATACGGGCTCCACCCGCGCTCGGCACATCCTGGAAAACTGGACCGAGATGCGGCCCAGATTCGTCAAGGTGATGCCGGTCGAATACCGCCGCGCCATCCTCGAGATGGAAAGAAAGCGTGCCTCGGGCACGCATGTGGCGGCCGAGTAAGGGAGGACGACATGGGTAAGGTAACAGGCTTTCTGGAAATCGACCGCGAGGAACCGCGCTATGAGCCGGCTTCCGACCGTATCCGCCATTTCGGCGAATTCACCATTCCGCTCTCCGAGAGCCGGGTGACCGACCAGGCCGCCCGCTGCATGGATTGCGGCGTGCCCTATTGCCACGGCGACACCGGCTGCCCGGTCAACAACCAGATCCCGGACTGGAACGACCTCGTCTATAACGGCAACTGGGAAGAGGCGGCGCGCAATTTGCACTCCACCAACAACTTCCCCGAATTCACCGGCCGCATCTGCCCCGCCCCCTGCGAGGAGGCCTGCACGCTCAATCTCGAGGACGTGCCGGTGGCCATCAAGACGGTGGAACAGGCCATTGCCGACAAGGCCATCCGCTCCGGCTGGATCAGGCCGCAGCCGGCGGCGCACCGTACCGGCAAGAAGGTCGCCATCGTCGGCTCCGGCCCGGCCGGGCTCGCCGCCGCCCAGCAACTGGCCCGCGCCGGCCACGAGGTCCACGTCTATGAGCGCGAGCCCAGAGCCGGCGGCCTGCTGCGTTACGGCATTCCCGACTTCAAGATGGAAAAGAGCCATATCGACTTCCGCGTCGCGCAGATGGAGGCCGAGGGCGTCACCTTCCACTATGGCATCAATGTCGGGGTGACGACGCCGATGGCCGAATTGCAGCGCTGGCACGACGCGGTGCTGCTCTGCGGCGGCTCGGAAACGCCGCGCCCCGTCGACGTGGAAGGGGTAGGGCTCGCGGGCGTCCACTTCGCCATGCCCTTCCTCATCCAGCAGAACCGGCGCCTGGGCGGCGAGGACGTTTCGGGCGAGGCGCCCCTCACCGCCGCCGGCAAGCATGTGGTGGTGGTGGGCGGCGGCGACACCGCCAGCGACTGCGTCGGCACTTCGTTCCGCCAGGGCGCGGTGGCCGTCACCCAGCTCGACGTGCGCCCCATGCCGCCCGAGATGGAGAACAAGCTGACCAACTGGCCCAACTGGCCGGTCAAGATGCGTACCTCCTCCAGCCAGGCCGAAGGCGCCATCCGCGAATTTTCCGCCGGCACCATGAAAATCCTCGGCAATGCCAATGGCGAGGTGAGCGGGGTGGAATGCGCCCGCGTCGATCGCCAGCGCCAGCCCATTGAAGGCAGCGAATTCGTCATCAAGGCCGATCTGGTGCTGCTGGCCATCGGCTTTGCCCACCCCATCCATGAGGGCATGCTGGCCGAACTGGGCGCCGATCTCGACCGGCGGGGCAATCTGTTCGCCGATACGCTGAGCTACCGCACCACCATTGCCGGCGTCTATGCCGCCGGCGACATGCGGCGGGGCCAGTCGCTGGTGGTCTGGGCCATCCGCGAGGGCCGCCAGGCCGCCCGCGCCATCGACATGGACCTGATGGGGCGCACCGACCTGCCGCGCTGATCCGCCTCCCGCCTCGCCCCGATCGGGGCGGGGCATTGCCGGGGCCGGGAAAATCCGGCTAGAAACGCCTGCATATCCCGGCAGGATTCCCCATGACCCAAAAACCCTATGTCGTCGATGAACTGATTTCGGCCAAGGCCGTCGCCGCGCGCGTCGAGGCGCTGGCCAAGGAGATTTCGGCCTATTTCGCCGACACCGACAAGCTGGTGGTGGTGGGGTTGCTGCGCGGCTCCTTCATCTTCATCGCCGATCTGGTGCGCGAGCTGGACCTGCCGGTGGAGGTCGATTTCCTCGAAGCCTCCTCCTATGGCAACGCCATGGAATCGAGCCGGGAAGTGCGCATCCTCAAGGATCTGCGCGGCGAGATCGCCGGGCGCGACGTGCTGGTGGTGGAAGACATCATCGACACCGGCCACACGCTCAAGCACGTGCTCGAAATCCTCGAGACCCGCCATCCGCGCCGCATGGAAGTGTGCGCCCTGCTCAACAAGCCCAGCCGCCGCGAAACCGAGATCGCCGCCCGCTGGATCGGCTTCGACATTCCCGATGAATTCGTCGTCGGCTACGGCATCGACTACGCCCAGCGCAACCGCAACCTGCCCCATATCGGCGCGGTGCGCTTCCTGGAAGGCTAGAGGGCCGGCTCCTCGCGGGCCGGATCGATCCCCACCCCGAAGGCGTCGGCGCGGCCCACCGGCGCGCTGACCAGCTGTTCGAGCGTGAAGGGCGGCTCGGAAAGCCCCGGCCCGCCGGCCGTCAGCAGGTCGCCGGCCCGCGCCGGCACGCGGCTGATGGGAATGACCGCCCCCGCCACCTCCAGCAGGCGGGTCTGGCCCAGGCCCTGATAGGGCGGGCGCAGCATGGCGCCGGCATCGGTGCCGGCCAGCGGATCGGCCACCGCCACCTGAATGCCGCCGCCGCGATAGAACCGGCTGATGATCTGGCTGAGATAGAAGGCGATCTTGTCCGAGCCGGCGGCGGAAAAATGGATGCCGTCGCTCTTGCGCATCTGCGCCGTCTGCCCGTTCACATCCGGCCCCTGCGACGAATATTTGCCGTCCTCGCCCAGAAAGCGCTCGTAGATATCGAGGAATTCCGCCCCGCCCGAGAAACTGGCCATGCGGTGGATATTGCTGATCTGGCTGATCGCCGCCGAATATTCGGACTTGGACATCGGCGGCAGCCCCACCCAGATCACCGGCTTGCCCGCCGCCCTGAGCTTGGCGAGGAATGTGTTGATCCGTGCCTGGTAAGCGGCGACCCAGGGATCGGTCAGCGCGGCATAGGTCTTGCCGTCGACGCGGATTTCCTGCCGGTCGTTGATGCCGATGATGACGACGGCCAGATCGAAGCTGTCGGCGGCGATCTGCTGGTCGACGGCCTTGTTCCAATCGAAATAATCGTCGCGCACGAAGCCCGAGGAGCTGACGCCCTGGTCGATGACCGCCAGGTGGGAATCCTCGGCATAGAACCGCTCCAGCGCGCGGCTGAGGTCGATGGCCAACGAATCCCCGAAGACGGCGAGGCGCGTGGCATCTTCCGCCTTGGTCACCTGCGGCTTGGGCGGGGGGAGGGACGCGGCCGGCGCCCGCTGCTGCGTCCGCTGCGGCGGCGCCTGCACCGGCGCGGCCGGTTCGGGCGGGCCGAAAAGCAGGTCGAACAGCGTCCGCCGCTTCTGCTCCTGGGCCACCAGCACGCTGTCCTGACCCTGGGCGAACGCCGGCGCCATCCCGCCAAAGACGAGAAGACCGGCCAGCAGGACGAGGGCAAGACGGATCATGGCACTTCCGCGCAACATCGTCCCTTCCCTAGCAAAACCGCCCCCCAAGCGCCACCGCCTCCCCGCGACGTGAGCGAGGCGCATGCCCGCTCAGCGGTTGCGCCGCACCAGATATTGCTCCCAGGCATAGGCGGAGGCGACGATTTCCTTCAAATCGTCATGCTGCGGCGTCCAGCCCAGGAGCTGGCGCACCTTCTCGCCCGTCGCGGTGATCGAGGCCGGATCGCCGGCCCGGCGCGGCCCTTCCTCGGCGATGAAATCGACGCCCGAGACCGCGCGCACCGTGTCGACCACCTGGCGCACCGAATAGCCCTGGCCATAGGCGCAGTTGAGCGTGGTGCTCTCGCCCCCGCCGCGCAGATGCTCGAGCAGCAGCGCATGGGCGGCGATGAGGTCGGTCACGTGGATATAGTCGCGCACGCAGGTGCCGTCGGGCGTTTCGTAATCGGTGCCGAAAATATCCATCTTGGCGCGCTGGCCCAGGGCGGTCTGGCAGGCGACCTTGATGAGATGGGTGGCCATGGGCGTCGACTGCCCGCTGCGCCCCTGCGGGTCGGCGCCCGCGACGTTGAAATAGCGCAGCACGCCATAGGTGAGGTCATGGGCGGCGGCCACGTCGGCCAGCATCCATTCGGTCATCAGCTTTGACCGGCCATAGGGCGACATGGGATGGAGCGGCGTCGTCTCCACCACCGGGGCCAGCCCGGTCATGCCATAGACGGCGGCGGTGGAGGAGAAGATGAAATGCTTGACCCCGCCCCTCACCGCAGCCTCGATCAGATTGCGCGAGGTGGCGGTGTTGTTGGCGTAATATTTGAGCGGATCGGTGACCGATTCCGGCACCACGATGGAGCCGGCGAAATGGACGATCTCGGTGATGGCGTGCTTGTCGATCAGCCTGCGCACCAGATCGATGTCGCCGGCATTGCCGGATTCGAAAATGGCGCGCCCGTCCACGGCCCAGTCGAAGCCGGTGACGAGATTGTCCAGCACCACCACCGTCTCTCCGGCGTCGGCCAGATTGAGCACCATGTGGCTGCCGATATAGCCCGCGCCCCCGGTCACCAGCACGCTCATGGGTTAACTCCGTATTTTAAAAGCTTTATTGGGCATGATGATATTTGTCAGAGGTTGAGATAGCTTTACATCGCCTAAAAATGGAGTGAGCCTTGAAGCGCGTCAGAACAGCCGTATTCCCCGTCGCCGGCCTGGGAACCCGTTTCCTGCCCGCCACCAAGGCGCTGCCCAAGGAAATGCTGACCGTGGTCGACCGCCCGCTGATCCAATATGCGGTGGACGAGGCCCGCGAGGCCGGCATCGAGCATTTCGTCTTCGTCACCGGCCGCAACAAGGGCGTGATCGAGGATCATTTCGACCGCCAGTTCGAGCTGGAAACCACCCTCGAGGCCCGCGGCAAGACCCATGCGCTGGCCGAATTGCGCAAGGACCTGCCCTCGGCGGGGCGCACCAGCTTCACCCGCCAGCAGGAGCCTCTGGGCCTGGGCCACGCCGTCTGGTGCGCGCGCGACATCGTCGGCGACAATCCCTTTGCGCTGCTTTTGCCCGACATGCTGTTCCGCGGCCAGCCGGGCGTGCTCAAGCAGATGATGGACACCTATGAACAGACCGGCGGCAATGTGATCGCCGTCGAAGAAGTGCCGCCCGCCGACATCTCCTCCTATGGCGTGGTGGCGCGCGGGGCGGGGCCGGACAACAGCTTTTCCATCACCGACATGGTGGAAAAGCCCAAGCGCGAGGACGCCCCCTCCAACCTCATCATCTCGGGCCGCTATATCCTGCAGCCGGAAATCTTCGGGCTCCTGGCCAACCAGACGCGTGGCGCCGGCGGGGAAATCCAGATCACCGACGGCATGAAGGCGCTGATGAAGGACCAGGGCTTTACCGGGGTCAAATATCGCGGCCAGAGCTTCGATTGCGGCTCCAAGATCGGGTTCCTGACCGCCAATGTGGTCTATGCGCTGGACCGCGAGGACATCAAGGACGGCTTCCTCAAGGAATTGCGCAAGCTCGATCTGGAAGACCATCTCTAGCCAGTGGCCTCCTCATCCGGCGCTACGCGCCTCCCCCAAAGGGAGAGGTGAGGAAAGCGTTTCCCCTAGCGCGACAGCGTGACGCCCATGGTGACGCGGTGGGCGTCCTGCACGCCGTTGCGGGTGCTTTCGGTATAGTCGTAGTCGTAATCGGCGGTGACGGCGGTGTGGGCATTGAGCTTATAGTCGGCGCCCACGCTCCAGCCATGGCCGGTTTCCGTATCCGGGCTGCCGGCGAAGCGCGCCGTGTTCCAGTCCATCGCCGCCCGCAGCGCCAGCCAGGAATTGACCGTATAGTGCACATCGGCATTGGCGGCATGGGCGATGCGGGCCGAGCCCGCGCCATTGGGCCCGGTGGGGGCGAGCGTGGTGGCAAAGCCCGCGCCGAACCGCCAGGTGGAATCGGGGGTGTAAAGGATGCGGGCGTCGTAAAGTTGGCTCGTGACCTCCTCCACCCCGGCCGCGTCGAACCGGCGCAGGCCCAGCCCGGTGGAGACCGTGGCCTCCAGCACGCCGTTCCAGCGGCCGGTGACGCCGCCGCGAAGGCTGGTATTGGTGGCATCCATGCGCAGGCCGGGCGCCGCCGGCGCAGTGTCGAAGACGTCGCGTCCCAGCTTCGCCTGGGCGAAGACTTCCAGGATCGGGGTCATCTGGTAGCCGACGCGCAGGCCGGCCTCATAGGCGGTGTAGTTCTGGTCCGAATTGTCGACCACAGCGCCGCTGTCGAGCGTGGTGGGACCATAGACGGTGCGGGACAGGCCCCCGGTCAGCCCGACATTGACCTTGCCGAAATGGCGGGTCACGCCCAGCTCACCCCCACCGCTGACGGTGCGCGGGGCCAGCGCGACATTGCTGGCGATGCCCGGCGTGCCGGCCAGGGCCTGGCTCACCGCCAGATTGCCCGAGGCGGCCAGGCGCGTGTCCCTGTCGAGATCGTAGCCGGCCTCCAGCCCCAGCCGCAGGCCGGTGACGCTGACCTGGCCAACGTTATTGGCATGGGTGATCTCGGCATCGGCATCGAGCCTGATGGCCGAGCGCGTGCCGACATGTTCGAGGCTGGCCCGGGGTGCCAGCTGCGTGTCGAAGCGTTCGCCGCTGCCGGTGCGGCTATAGGTGCCGCGCAGCGCCACCGACCAGTCGACGTCGAAAAAGGGATCGTAGGGCTCGCGCAGGCCGGCATCGCCGAGCGGCACCGGGGCCTCGGGATAGAGGCCGGGCAGAAGCCGCTCGTCATCGGCCTCCCCGGCCAGCACCGGGGCGGCAAGGCAAAGCGCCTGGAGCGCCACCGCCCCCGCCAGAATATGCCGCCAAGCCTGGGACAAAACCTGCTCCGCCGAACCCATGGACATGCGGCGCCGCAGGGCGCCCGATGATGCGCCAATCCTTTCAGCTTATGGTTAAGGAACCCTTTTTGGCCCGGCCCGGCTCACTCGGTTCCGGCCGCTTCCACCCGCAGCACCGCGCCATCGGCCCCCACGACCCGCACCCTTTGCCCCGCCGGCAGGTCGGGCCCGGAAATGCGCCAGATGGTGTCGCCCAGCGCCAGCCGGCCCACGCCCTGGGCGATGGGCTGGTCGAGCACGCCCTCGCGGCCCACCATCTGGGCCATGCGGCGGTTGAGCAGCGGCCTGTCGGTGGCGTCGGGCCGATGGCGGGCAAAGCGCACCCAGAGGCTGATGGAGACCAGCGACAGCGCCCCGAAGATGAGCCACAGCCACGGCCAGTCGATCGGCTGCACGAAGGCGATGAGCCCGGTGCAGATGCCGGCAATGCCCATCCAGAGCAGGAACCCGCCGGGGACCACCAGCTCCAGCGCCAACAGCACGAGGCCCGCCACGATCCAGGCCCAGGGGCCGATGCTGGCGATGAGCGCGATGAGCTGCATGGCGGGTCAGCCTTGTCCGCTGCTGGGCACCCGGCCCGAACGCGGCGGCACGCCAGCGCCGGCGCCAAAGGTTTCGCGGGCGATTTCGGCGATGCCGCCGATGGAGCCGATGACGCTGGCCGCTTCCACCGGCAGCATCAGCACCTTCTGGTTGGGCGAGGTCGCCAGCCCTTCCAGCGCCTTGATGTAGTTGTTGGCGACGAAATAATTGATGGCCTGCACATTGCCGGCCGAAATGGCCTCGGACACCAGCCTGGTGGCCTGCGCCTCGGCCTCGGCGGCGCGCTCGCGCGCCTCGGCGTCGCGGAAGGCGGCTTCCTTGCGGCCCTCGGCTTCGAGCACCTGCGCCTGCTTTTCGCCCTCGGCCTTGAGGATGGCGGCCTGCCGCCGGCCTTCGGCTTCCAGGATGGTGGCGCGCTTTTCGCGCTCGGCCTTCATCTGCCGGCCCATCGATTCCACCAGGTCCTTGGGCGGGTCAATGTCCTTGATCTCGATGCGGGTGATCTTGACGCCCCAGGGCGCGACGGCGGTATCGACCACGCGCAGCACCCTATCGTTGATCTCGTCGCGGTGGCTGAGCAGTTCGTCGAGGTCCATCGAGCCCATGACCGAGCGAATATTGGTCATGGTGAGGTTGAGGATGGCGTTTTCCAGATGCGCCACCTCATAGGCCGCCGAGGCGGCATCCATGATCTGGTAGAAGGTGACGCCATTGGCGGTGACCGTGGCGTTGTCGCGGGTGATGACCTCCTGGTGCGGCACGTCGAGCACCTGCTCCATGACGTTCAGCTTCCTGCCGATAGTGTCGATGAACGGCACGATGAGGTTGAGGCCGGGCTTGAGCGTGCGGGTATATTTGCCGAAGCGCTCTATGGTGAAATTATAGCCCTGCGGCACCGTCTTGGCGCCGGCGAACAGCACCAGCAGCGCCAGAACGCCGATCCCGATCAGCGTGACGCTGAACCCGTCGAGCCCGAAACTGTCCAACATTTTTCCATCCTGATTCTGTTTGCCCGCTTCCGAGCCGAACAATAGGGAGCGGCCCGTCGGCGCGCAACGGCGCCGATCAGGGCATGGGCACGTTGATGCGCCGGTCTATGGTCAGGGTTATGGCGATGACCACGAAGGCGAAGATCACCATGCCCAGGGCGATGAGATGCGCCTCGCCCCATTGCAGGCGCTCGACATAATCGTAGAGCGCGATGGCGATGACCTTTGTCTGGCCGGGAATATTGCCCCCGATCATCAGCACCACGCCAAATTCGCCCACCGTATGGGCGAAGGTCATCACCGCACCGGTGATGTAGCCGAGGCGGGCCAGCGGCAATGCCACGCGCCAGAAGCGCTGCCAGTCCGACGCCCCCAGGCTCGAGGCCACCTCCAGCGCGTCATTGCCGATGGCGGCGAAACCATTGCGCAGCGGCTGCACCATGAAGGGCAGCGAATAAAAGAACGAGCCGATAACGAGGCCGGTGAAGGAGAAGGCCAGGGTGCGCCCGCCCCAGAACGAGGCGATCCAGCCGCCCGGCCCGCCGGGGCCGAGCGCGATGAGCAGGTAAAAGCCCAGCACCGTGGGCGGCAGCACCAGCGGCATGGAGACCACCGCCCCCACCATTTCCCGGAAGCGGCTCTTGCTGCGCGCCAGCCACCAGGCGATGGGCGTGCCGGCCAGCAAAAGGATCAGCGTGTTGATCGCGGCCAGCGCCAGCGTCAGGCTGGCGGGGGGCCAGATCTCCTCGAGCCGCATGGGCCTTGCCTGTTATTCGACGACGTAGCCGGCCGCTTCGATGAGCGCCACGGCCTTGTCGCTGCGCAGGAAATCGACATAGGCCTGCGCGGCCGGATTGGCCTCGCCGGTCTTGAGCAGCACCGCATCCTGCCGGATGGGCTCGAAAAGGTCGCCCGGCACGATCCACACGCCGGACTTGCCCACCACCTGGCTGGCGGCGACGAAGCCAAGCTCGGCATTGCCGCTTTCAACGAATTGCAGCGTCTGCGAGATGTTCTCGCCCGTCACCAGCTTGGGCGTGACGGCATCGACCAGACCCAATGCGGTGAGGGTTTCGACCGCCGCGCGGCCATAGGGCGCGGTCTCTGGATCGGCGATGGCGAGCTTTTCGAAAGCCCCGCCCTCGAGCACCGCCTCGCCATCGGCCAGATCCAGCGAGGTGCTGTAAAGCGCAAGCGCACCAATGGCATAGGTGAAGACCGAGCCCTCGACGCCCAGCCCCTCGGCCACGGCCTTGGCGGGGCGCTCGTCATCGGCGGCCAACAATACCTCGAAGGGCGCGCCCTGGCTGATCTGGGTATAGAGCTGGCCGGTGGCGCCGAAGCTATAGACCACGTCATGGCCGGTCTCGGCCTTGAAGATGGGCGCCAGATCCTCGGCCACCCTGGTGAAATTGGCCGCCACCGCGACACTGACCTGCCCGGCCTGGGCGGTGGACGCCACGAGCGCCAAAAGCAGGGACCCCAGCACGACGCGCTTCATCGTCAACTCCGATATGTTTTCAAAACCATATCGGTTGTGGCAAAGCCCAGGGGGCCGCGCAAGCGATATTTCCCTCAGGAGAGATCGAATTTTTTCCGCAGGAACGCGACGTCCTCGGCAATGGCCGAACGGGTGGCCGCCTGCATGGCGCGGTAGCGCGCCAGCACCAGCCGGCCCGCCTCGCTGAGATGCGCGCCGCCCTGCTCGGCCCCGCCGCGGCTGGAGATCACCAGCGCCACGCCGAACCCCTGGTTGAGCGCCTGCACCAACCCCCAGGCGCGCTTGTAGCTCATGCCCATGGCCTTGCCGGCGGCGGAAATAGAGCCGGTCTCCTCGATCAGCTCCATCAGGTCGGCGCGGCCGGGGCCGATATAGGCGGTTTCCCCCAGCACGATCCTGAGGTGCCCCAGCCCGTCCTCCGGCACCCCGGCCATGGCCGTCAGCCGCGCAGGGCGCTGGCCTCGCGCGCCAGCGTCTCGATGCGCGACCAGTCCCCGGCCTCGATGGCGTCGGCCGGCATGATCCAGCTGCCGCCCACGCAGATGACGTTGGAGAGGGCAAGATAGGTCCTGGCCTTGGCCGCGTCGATGCCGCCGGTGGGGCAGAAGGTGATGTCGGCCAGGGGCGAGGCGAAGGCCTTGAGCACCGGCGCACCGCCATTGGCCTCGGCGGGGAAGAATTTGAGGAAGCTGTAGCCGCGCTCGGCCGCCGTCATCGCCTCGCTGGGCGTGGCGATGCCGGGCAGGAGGGGAATGCCGATATCGTCGGCGGCGTCCAGAATGCGCGGGGAAATGCCCGGCGACACCATGAAGCGGCAGCCGGCATCGACCGACTGCTTCATGTGCTGGGGCGTGCGCACTGTGCCCGAACCGACAATGGCGCCGGAGACCTTGCTCATCTCCTCCATCACCCGGATCGCATTGGGGGTGCGCAGCGTCACCTCCAGAATGGGCAATCCACCGGCCACCAGCGCCTCGGCCAGGGGCCTGGCCTTGGCGACATCGTCCAGGATGATGACCGGCACCACCGGGGCAAGCGAGAGGATGGAGCGGATGGCGGCGGCGTCTTGCGGCATGGTGTGTCCTCCTGGGAAGCGTTGCGGCAAGGGTTAGGGCGCATCCCCCAAGACCGCAACCCCGTTCGTGGCGGGGGCGGATGAAATTCCCCTGCCCCAGTATAGCGCCGCGCCGCGAAGGCGGGGATTTGCGCTCAGGCGCCGGAGAGGAAGATATGGCTCCGGTGAAAGGCCAGCGCCTCCGGATCGGGCCGGGCCACCGGACTCTCCGGCACGGCCAGCCGCCCGATGGGCGAAAGCCTCTCGAGCAGCTCGGGATCGATGCGGCTCAGATCGGCCAGCAGCTCCAGCCCCGGCCCCACCGCCAAATGGCCGCGGCGAAAGGCATCGGCGGCGGCGGGCGACAGGCACAGGAAATTGTGCACATGCAGCGCCCCGCCCGCGGCCAGCGGGCGGATGGCGACGATTTCGACATCGTCTCGCAGCAGGTTCCCGGAGGGCTCGAAACGCTCGCCGGTCATGGCGCAGGCATGGCCGTAATGGCTTGTTATGCTGGCATAAAGAGCTCGCAACACCTCGAAGGACAGCGCCGCTTCCGGCGCCGGCTCGAAGGCGGCAGCGGCTTCGCGCAGGAACTTTTCCCAATAGAGCGGATGACCCGGATCATCCTCGCCCGCCTCCATGCCGACGCCTCCCGCGCTGGAATTGGGAAAAAGACTAAGCGGGTTTTTCCTGATGTCAAATTTGGGGGGCTGGAATGGCGCGGGATGGAGAGAGTGTAAGGGAGAATCGGATGGGGTGGATAAAGCCTTGGCGCACCCCCTCCCCGGCCCTCCCCACAAGGGGGAGGGTGGGCTTCGGTGCGTGGGGTAGGATGGTGCCAAAAAAGCCGGATCACACCTCCCCCTTGATGGGGGAGGCCAGGAGGGGGTGGGGCAACAAAACCTATTCCGCCAGCAGATATTCGGCCAGCGCCTGCAGGTCCGCGTCGGTCCAGTGGGCGGTGGAGTCGGTGATGACTTCGCCCATGGTGCCGCCAAGGACATCGAAGCGCGGGGTGAAGCCGTCGCGCAGGGTTTGCATAAGGGTTTCAGCATCATAGCCCTTTTCGCGCAGCGCGGCGGCGGTGAGCGCGGGGGCCCGCCCGCCCGGGCCGCCGGGTGAGCCGGTGAAGGCCTTGTCCCAGTCCAACGCCCCCAGCGCATTGCGCGGCGTATGGCAGGCGACGCAATGGGCCGGGCCATAGGCAAGATATTTGCCGCGATTATAAAGCGCGGATCGGTCCGCCTCGGGCGCGAAGCGGGCGGGCGAGAAGAACAGTGTCTGCCAGCCGGCCATCAGCGGGCGGATATTGAAGGGGAAGGCGATGGCATCGGGCGCGGCGGGGGTGGAAACCGGCGTGGTGGCCTGGAGCGCCGCATAGAGGTCGGCAATCTCCTGGTCGCTCATAAGCGTATAATTTTCATAGGGAAAAACCGGGTAGAGCGGCCCCTGCGGGCCCTGCCCATGGCTCATCGCCTCGGAAAACTGCGCCAGCGTCCAGCGCCCGATCCCGGCCTCCGGGTCGGCGGTGATATTGGGCGGAACGAAGGTGCCGTAAGGGGTTTCGAGCCCGGCGCCCCCGGCCAGGAAGGCCCCGCCCCGGGCGGTGTCGGTATGGCAGGCGACGCACCCGCCCAGCCGGATGAGATAATTGCCGCGCGCCACGTCTCCGACCAGCGTCAGGTCGCGCGCCGGGCCCGTCACCGGGCGCAGCAGGAAAAAGGCGGCGGCGGCCCCGAGGATAAATAAAACGGCAAGGGCGAAAAGGCGCTTTTTCATCGGCGTCTCCGGCGGGTTCGGGATCATCTGAGCAGAGGACACACCCTACGGGAAATCAACACCTTGCGAGGGCAAAAGGCGCTGCCTCATCGTCACGCCAAGGCCCTTGGTGCTAACGGACTGTTAACGCCGAGCGCAGCGTTTCGTCACCAAACCTCGCCTTTATTGACGCGCCAGCACCGCGTCGACCTCGGCGCGGCTGGGCGGAACGCAGCCCTTGTGGGCGCAATTGAGCCCGGCGACCACGGCGCCGAAGCGCAACGTCTCGACCAGCGCCGCCGCGTCGAGCAGGCCCAGCCCGCCCGGGCGCAGCGCCCCGGTCTCGCCCAGCCAGGTGAGAATGCCGGCCATGAGGCTGTCGCCCGCCCCCACAGTATCGCCGAAGACCGGGGGGGCGTAGATATCCGCCCGCCCGCGCGCCGCGCGCGAAAAGGCCAGCGACCCCGATTCGCCCAGCGTCACCACCACCAGCTCGCAATTGGGCCGCTCCAGCAATTGCTGGGCATATTCGGCAATGGTCAGCTCGGGCGCCAGCCAGGCATGGTCTTCCTCGGAAAGCTTGACCAGATGGGCGCGGTCCAGGAAGCGGTCGAGCCGCTGGCGATAGCCGGCCTCGTCGTCCACCAGCTTTTCGCGCACATTGATGTCGATGGAGATGGTGGCCCCGCGCGCCAGCGCCGCCTCGACCACGTCGCGCCAGACCGCCGCATCCTCCTCGAGAATGGGGCAGAAGCCGCCGATCTGGAACAGCTCCACCTTTTCGGGCAGGGCGGCCAGCAGGCCCGCGCGGGTGAAGGCGCGGTCGGCGCCGCGCTCGAAGACGTAGCTGGCCTGCATCCTGTCGTTGAAGGTGACGATGGCGCGGGTGGTGGGCGCCGCGACCCGCTCGCCCAGCAGCACGTTGACGCCCGCCGCCGCCAGCGGGGCCAGCAGCAGTTCGCCATATTCGTCGCGGCTGATGGGGCACAGAAAGCCCGCCGCATTGCCCAGCCTGGCCAGCGCGATGGCGCAATTGAAGGGCGAGCCGCCCGCCAGCGCCAAGCGCTCGGCTCCCGCCGCCGCCGATACCGGCACCAGATCGATGAGGCTCTCCCCCCCGACAACGAACATGGCTTGCTCCCCTGTTTTCCCGAGGCTGCCATATCATTTCCGCCCCCACCGACACCAGAGGCTTGCCGGCCGGCCGCGCTGCCCGCAGCGAAGATGCCTTTACTCGGCACAGGCGCGGTGTATTGTCGCAGGGTGGGCCGGACAAGGGAGAGGCTGCCCTGCCCCGAAACGGGAGAAAGCCTTTGGATCGTCGCGGGTTTTTCACCAAGGCCGGCGCGGCGGGCGCCGTGGTCGCCGCCCCGGGCCTGGCCAGGCCGGCACTGGCGCAAAGCCAGCCCCGGATCACCTGGACGCTCGCCTCGTCCTTTCCCCCCGGCCTCGACACCCTGCAGGGCGCCGCCATCACCCTGGCGCGACATCTGAGCGAGGCGACGGACGGCAATTTCACCCTCGAGGTCTTCGCCGCCGACGAGCTGGTGCCGGCGCTGGACGTGGCCGACGCCGTGGCCCGGGGCGAGATCGATATCGGCCATACGGTGCTCTATTATTATTGGGAGAAGGACCCGGTCTGGGCGGCGCTGTCCTCCGTTCCCTTCTCGCTCAACGCGCGCGGCATGAACGCCTGGTATTATCACGGCGGCGGGCTGGAGCTGGCCAACGACTTCCTGGCCAGCTATGGGCTGATCGGCTTTCCGCTGGGCAATACCGCCGCGCAGATGGGCGGCTGGTTCCGGCGCGAGGTCAACGTGCCCGCCGATCTGCAGGGGCTCAAATTCCGCGTCGGCGGCTTCGCCGGCTCCATCCTCTCCCGGCTCGGCGTTCTGCCCCGGCAATTGCCCGGCCGGCAGACCTATGAGGCGCTGGCGGCCGGGGAGATCGACGCCGCCGAATGGGTCGGCCCCTATGACGACGAGAAAATGGGCTTCCAGACCGTGGCGCCCTATTATTACTACCCCGGCTGGTGGGAGGGCGGCCCCACGGTGCATGGCCTCGTATCCACCGCCCGCTGGGCCGAACTGCCCGCCGCCTATCAGGCGCTGTTCCGCGTGGCGGCGCAGGCCACCTGCCTCGACATGCTGGCCAAATACGACGCCGTCAATCCGCCCGCCATCCGCCGGCTGGTGGCGGCGGGGGTGAAGCTGCGCCCCTTCAGCAAGGAGATCATGGACGCCAGCTTCGCGGCGGCCAACCAGACCTATGCCGAGCTGATGGAGACCAATCGGGAGTTCCGCACCATCTGGACCTCGCTCACCGCCTTCCGGCGCGATTTCTATCTGTGGAACCAGGTCGCCGAGCTCAATTACGACGAATACATGATGACCCAGCAACGCGCCGGCGGGATTTGACACTTCGCGCCGTCCCGTGAGGGCAAATCGCTCCAGTGGAGCGATTTGAGGCGAGAAGGCCATGAGAGCTGTGCTCGAATGGCGCGAGGTCGCCCATGCTTCAATGCCCCAAGAAGGCCCCCTCATCCGCCCTTCGGGCACCTTCTCCCACGAGGGGAGAAGGGGGGCGCGGTGGTTGGGGCATCATCGTGCCCCACCCCCCGTCATTGCCGGGCTCGTCCCGGCAATCCACCCCTCCGCTTGCGCGGGGCTCTCCATGGATCACCAAACCCACCCTCTCCCCTTGTGGGAGAGGGACAGGATTTCTGCGTTCAGCAGAAATCCAGGGTGAGGGGCTTCGAGCCGTCCCGCAGGGCAAATCGCTCCAGTGGAGCGATTTGAGGGAAGAAGGCCATGAGAGCTATGCTCGAATGGCGCGAAGTCGCCCATGCTTCAATGCCCAAACAAAGGCCCCCTCATCCGCCCTTCGGGCACCTTCTCCCGCGAGGGGAGAAGGGGGGCGCGGTGGTTGGGGCATCATCGTGCCCAAAAATCACCCCCTCCCATCCTCCCCCATCAAGGGGGAGGTGCTCCCTCGGTGGCTGGGGCGCCCCCCATATTCCCCCACCGTCATTGCCGGGCTCGTCCCGGCAATCCACGCCTCCACTTGCGCTGAACCTTCCCGTGGATCACCGGGACGATGGGGCGGCATATTGCCCACCACGACGCCCCGCCCCGCCTCTGAAACAAGGCGCGCAGGAGCGCCCGCCCTTAGCCGCGCGGCTGGGGGGCGTTTCGGGGAGGGAGGTCGTTGGAATAGATGTTGTGCAGGCCGATATTGGCGACGTCGCGCTCGCCGCAAAGCGCCATGGTGATGTCGAGCTCGCGCGCGATGATGTCGAGGACGCGGGTGACCCCGGCTTCCCCGCCCGCGCCCAGCCCGTAGAGCATGGGACGGCCGATGAAGGTGGACCGGGCGCCATAGGCCAGCGCCTTGAGCACGTCCTGGCCCGAGCGGATGCCACTGTCGAGATAGACCTCGGTCTTGTGGCCGACCCGGTCGACGATCTCGGGCAGCACGCGGATGGTGGAGGGGGCGCCGTCGAGCTGGCGGCCGCCGTGATTGGAGACGACGATGGCGTCGGCGCCATTGTCGATGGCGGCCTGCGCATCGGCGGCATCGAGCACGCCCTTGACGATGACCGGGCCGCCGAAGCGCTCCTTGATCCAGCGGACATCGGCCCAGTTGAGGGTGGGGTCGAACTGGCTGGCCGTCCAGGCCGAGAGCGAGGCCAGGTCATGGTCGCCCGAGACATGGCCGACGATGTTGCGGAAGGTGTGGCGCCTGGTGCCCAGCATGCGCAGGCACCACAGGGGATGCTGCATCATCTGCCAGATCGAATAGGGGGTGAATTTGGGCGGGGTGGAGAGGCCGTTGCGGATATCCTTGTGGCGCTGGCCCAGGATCTGCAAATCCATGGTGAGGATCAGCGCCGAACATTTCGCCGCCTTGGCCCGGTCGATCAGGCGATTGATGAAATCGCGGTCGCGCATGACATAGAGCTGGAACCAGAAGGGGGCGCTGGTGTTTTCGGCGATATCCTCGATGGAGCAGACGCTCATGGTCGAGAGCGAGAAGGGAATCCCGAATTTCTCGGCCGCCCGCGCCGCCTTGATCTCGCCATCGGCCACCTGCATGCCGCCGGTGGCGGCCGGGGCGATGGCCACCGGCATGGCGATCTCCTTGCCCAGCATCTTCACCTTGAGGTTGCGCCCCTCCAGATTGACCGCCACCCGCTGGTTGAACAGGATCTTGGAGAAATCGCTCTCGTTCTGCCGATAAGTGCTTTCGGTGTAGGAGCCGCTATCGGCATAGTCGAAGAACATCCTGGGCACCCGGCGTTGCGCCGCGGCCTTCATTTCTTCGACGGTGAGAATCCTGTTGAGCGCGACCATGTCCGTTTCTCCGGTTTGGCTTTGCCCTAATAACTAACATGTTAGTTGTCAATCGCGTGGCGAGATTGCGCTTGCGCGCCCGGCCCGCCTCGCCTCAAATGGCGCGGCGGGGAGGATGGCATGGCCGGGACCGTTCTGGAGCCTATCGAAAGGGAATTCGGCGCGCTGACGGTGGGCAACGCGCCCTTGGAAGTGCTGTTCGACCAATGCCTGTGGGCCGAGGGGCCGGTCTGGCTGGGCGACGCCGATTGCCTGGTCTGGAGCGACATCCCCAATAACCGCATGCTGCGCTACGTGCCGGGGCTGGGGGTCACCGCCTTCCGCACCCCTTCCGACTATGTCAACGGCAATACCCGCGACCGCGAAGGTCGGCTGATCTCGTGCTCGCATGGCGCCCGCGCCGTGTTGCGCACCGAATGGGACGGCACCGTCACCACGCTGGTCGACCGCTATCAGGGCCGGCGGCTCAATTCGCCCAATGACGTGGTGGTCAAGTCCGACGGCAGCATCTGGTTCACCGACCCGCCCTATGGAATCCTCTCCGACTATGAGGGGCACAAGGCCGAGCAGGAGCAGCCGGGGTGCCATGTCTATCGGTTCGACCCCGGTGACGGCTCGCTGCGCGTGGTGGCCGACGATTTCGCCAAGCCCAACGGGCTGGCCTTCTCGCCCGACGAATCCATCCTCTATATCTCCGACACCGGACGCAGCCACGACCCCGACTGGCCGGCCCAGATCCGCAAATTCGCCGTGGCGGGCGACAGGCTGACCCGGCCGGAAGTGTTCGTCGATGTGGATTCGGGTCTCTCGGACGGCTTCCGGCTCGATACCAACGGCAATGTGTGGACCAGCGCCGGGCCGGGGGTGAACGTCTATAATCCCGCCGGGGCGCTGCTGGGCCGCATCAAGACCGGCGTGCCCACCGCCAACGTCACCTTCGGCGGGCCGAAGCGGAACCGGCTCTTCATCACCGCCAGCCAGTATCTGATGGCCATCCACGTCAATGCGCGGGGCATCCAGCGTCCATGACGCCCGGCCCCGAAGGGTTCATCCGCAGCCATTTGCGGCTGGCGCCGGTGCCCGGGCTGGACGATATCCGCCTTTACGCCGCCCATGCCGGCAGCCGCCTGTCCCAGCTTGCCGCCGGCGCCCCGCCCTATTGGGCCTATGCCTGGGCCGGCGGGCTGGCGCTGGCCCGCCATTTCCGCGCCAATCCGCAACTGGTGGCGGGCCGCGCCCTGCTCGATCTGGGCGCCGGCTCGGGGCTGGTGGGGATCGTCGCGGCCAAACTGGGCGCCCGGGTATATGCGGCGGAAATCGACCCCCATGGCCGGGCGGCGATCGCGCTCAACGCCGCGGCCAATGGCGTGGAGATCAGCCTCGTCGAAACCGACCTCGGCACGCCGCCACCGGGGATCGACATGGTGGCGGCGGGCGATGTGTTTTACAATCCGGCTGTGGCCGAGACGATGCTGCCCTTCCTGCGCCGCTGCGCCGAGGCGGGGCTGGAGGTGCTGGTGGCACTGGCCGAATATGGGGTGCGCGACATGGGGGATGCGACGGAGCGGCGGGGGGTGGTGTATGCGGTGAACTCGCCCCTCCTACCGGGCTGAAGGCCCTCCCCGCCCCGGAATGACCCGGTGGCAGGGAAGCGTCAGAGACCAGCCCCCTAGATTTTCGTCTTTTTCGCCGGTTTGGGGTTGGGGGCCGGCAGGGCGTCGGCGGTGGTTTTTATCAGCCCCGCCAGCCAGTCGGCGTCGTCCCAGCGATCGCCTTCGATCAGGAAATACATCTTGGAGCCGGGATAGGCCGGCGCCTCGGTGACCGCGCCCAGAAAGGCGCGGCCCGCATCGGTGGGCTTGAGGAAAAGCTGGTCGTCGCAGACGAAGGCGACCACCTTGCCATCGCAGTAAAGGCCGAACTCGCCGAACATGCGCCGCGCCGTCATGCTGCCGGCTTCGGCGCTCTGCTCCAGGATATAGTCGACGGTCTTCTGCTGGCTGCTCACATCACCGCCCCGACCTGCCAGGGGACGAATTCGTGGTCGCCATAGCCCAGTTGCTCGGACTTGCTCTTTTCCCCCGAGGCGACGCGCAGGATGTGCTCGAAGATCTCCCGGCCCTTGTCCTCGATGGAGACGCCCTCGACGATGTCGCCGCAATTGATGTCCATGTCCTCGCCCATGCGCGCATAGACGTCGGAATTGGTCGCCAGCTTGATCGAGGGCACCGGCTTGCAGCCATAGGCCGAGCCGCGCCCGGTGGTGAAGCACAATATATTGGCCCCGCCCGCCACCTGGCCGGTGGCCGAGACGGGATCAAAGCCGGGGGTGTCCATGAACACGAACCCCTTCTCGGTGACCGGCTCGGCATATTCATAGACCGCCGTCAGCGGCGTGGTGCCGCCCTTGGCCGCCGCCCCCAGGGATTTTTCCAGGATGGTGGTGAGCCCGCCCAGCTTGTTGCCCGGGGAGGGATTGTTGTTCATCTCGCCATGGTTGCGGCGCGTGTAGTCTTCCCACCAATGGATGCGCGAAATGAGCTTCTCGCCCACCTCGCGGCTGACCGCGCGCCGGGTGAGCAGATGCTCGGCGCCGTAAATCTCGGGGGTTTCGCTGAGGATGGCGGTGCCGCCATTGCGCACCAGGATATCGGCGGCATAGCCCAGCGCCGGATTGGCGGTGATGCCCGAATAGCCGTCCGAGCCGCCGCATTGCAGGGCCAGCGTCAGATGGGAGGCATCGACCGTTTCGCGGCGGGCGGCGGCCACCATGGGCAGCATCTCGCGCACCTTCTCCACGCCCCATTCGATCATCTTCCGCGTGCCGCCCCGCTCCTGGATGGTCATGGTCTGGAAGCTCTCGCCATCCTCGATGCCGTAGATCTCCTTCATGCGGCCGATCTGGAACACCTCGCAGCCCAGCCCCACCAGCAGCGCCGCGCCCAGATTGGGATTGGAGGTATAGCCCCATTGCGTGCGCCGCAAGATGTCGAACCCCTCGCCCCGGCTCTCCATGCCGCAGCCGGTGCCGTGCACGAAGGGGACGACGCCGTCCACTTCCGGGTAATCCTGGAGAATGCCGGAACGGTTGACCGCCTCGGCGATGAATTTGGCGACGGTGGCCGAACAGTTCACCGAGGTGAGGATGCCGATATAATTGCGCGTGCCCACCTTGCCATTGGCGCGCCGATAGCCCTGGAAGCTGGCGCGCTGGCTTGCCGGCACCATGTCGGGCGCCACCGCGCCTTCGGCAAAGGCATAATCATGGGTCAGCGTGCCATCGGGCCCGCCCATGCCGCAATTGTGCTCATGCACCCAGTCGCCGGCCGGAATGTCTTCCTTGGCAAAGCCGATGATCTGGCCGAACTTGCGGATGGGGGCGCCCGAGTCGATGGGCTCAAGGGCGAATTTATGCCCGCGCGGCACGCGGCGGCGAATGGAAACGCCCTGGGGCGTCGGCGCGCCGACATCGAGATTGGCCAGGGCCACCGCGATATTGTCGGCCCCGTTGAGCACCAGCGTGGGCGGGCGGGAGGAAAGGGCGGAATCGGACATGAACAGGGCTACTTTCAGGGGATCGGGTCGTGATGCGCGCTTTACCTCACCCGCTTTTGCCGCCAGATTGCCCCCGGCAAGGGCGGCAGCGGTTGTCAAGCAGAGCGGCACTAACTAACATGTTAGCATGAACAACCATACAAGTCCCTACTCATTTCTGAGCCGGCCGACGAATCTGGCGCGCGGCAATGTGACGGCGGAGGTGACCAATGTGCTGCGCGAGGCCATCGTCACCCTGGCGCTGGCGCCGGGCAGCCCCATCGACAAGGCGCTGATCTGCGCCGAGCTGGGCGTGTCGCGCTTTCCGGTGAGCGAGGCCCTGGCGCGGTTGCAGGCCGAGGGGCTGGTGGACATCGCCCCCCAGCGCGGCTCCAGCGTCTCGCTGGTGCGCATCGCCGACGTGCGCGAATACATGCTCATCCGCAAGGGGCTGGAATCGGAAGCGCTGCGCGTGCTGATCGGCACCCATGACGAAAAGCTGGTGGCGGCGCTGCGCGACAACATGGCGGCCCAGCGCGAGCGGGCCGAGCAGGACGACGCCGAGGGCTTCCACCAGATCGATGTCGGCTTCCACGACATCATCTACAGCTCCATGGGCTTTTCGCGCATCCGCGCCATCATCGATTCGGCGCGGGCCAATCTCGACCGGGCGCGGCGGCTCATCATCACCCCGCGCCGGCTGGCCCTGACCATCGCCGAGCACCAGGCCATCTTCGACGCCATCCTGGCGCGCGACCCGGCGGCGGCCAACCGCGCCATCCGCGCCCATATCGACGCGGTGATGGTGGAGCTGTTCGCCTTCGCCCGCGAGCATCCCGGCCTTTTCGCCGATGGCGCCACGCTGGGCGCCGACAGCGACAGCTTTCCCTTCGGCTGAGGAGCCACACCATGCTCAAGAACATCCCGCCCCTGATCGGTCCGCAATTGCTGGCGGTGCTGCGGGCCATGGGCCATGGCGACGAGATCGCCATCGTCGACGCCAATTTTCCCGGCAGCACAGCGGGACCGGAGCTGATCCGGCTCGACGGCATCAGCGCCACCGACGTGCTCGACGCGGTGCTGACGCTGATGCCGCTCGACGATTTCGTCGATGAGGCCGCCTTCGGCATGGAAGTGGTGGGCGACCCCACGAGGCGCGAGCCGGTGATGGAGGCCTTCGCCGCCATCATCAGGAAGCACGAGCCCAAAATGGGCTTTTCCACGCTCGAACGCTTCGCCTTCTACGAGCGCGCCGGATCGGCCGCCGCCATCGTGCAGACCGGGGAAACCCGGCTCTATGGCAACATCCTGCTCAAAAAGGGCATCATCCGCCCCGCCGGCTGAGGCGGGCGAACGAAATCGGGTCCAACCGCCCTCGACAGACTAACATGTCAGCGGCTAGGACAGGTCCAGCATCCCAGAGGAGCCCCAAACCCATGAAACTTCTCCGCGTCGGCGCCCCGGGCGCCGAAAAGCCCGCCATCCTGGCCGCCGACGGCTCGATCCGCGACCTTTCCAGCATCGTGCCCGACATCGCCGGCGCCGCGCTGACCCCCGAAGGGCTGGCCAGGATCGCCGCCGCCCGCATCGACGCCCTGCCCCGGCTCGACGCCGGCCAGCGCATCGGCCCCTGTGTGGGCAAGGTGGGCAAGTTCCTCTGCATCGGCCTCAACTATGCCGACCACGCCGCCGAAACCGGCGCCAAGATCCCCGAGGAACCGATCATCTTCACCAAGGCCACCAGCGCCATCATCGGGCCGGACGACGACGTCGTCATCCCGAAGAATTCCATCAAGCCCGACTGGGAAGTGGAGCTGGGCGTGGTGATCGGCAAGGAGGCCCGCTATGTCGAGGAGGCCGACGCGCTCGATCACGTGGCCGGCTATTGCGTCGTCAACGACGTCTCCGAGCGCCATTTCCAGACCGAGCGCGGCGGCACCTGGGACAAGGGCAAGGGCTGCGACACCTTCGGCCCCATCGGCCCCTGGCTGGTGACGCGCGACGAAGTGCCCGACCCGCAGAACCTGGCCCTGTGGCTGGAAGTGGACGGCAAGCGCTATCAGGACGGCTCGACCAGGACCATGATCTTCGGCGTCGCCAGGATCGTCTCCTATGTCAGCCAGTTCATGAGCCTGCAGCCGGGCGACATCATCTCCACCGGCACCCCGCCCGGCGTCGGCATGGGCATCAAGCCCGAGCCAGTCTGGCTCAAGCCCGGCAACGTCATGCGCCTGGGCATCGAGGGCCTGGGCGAGCAGACCCAGAATGTGAAGGCCTACAGCGCCTGAGCGCGATCGGGGGCCGTTCGGAAAACCGAGGCCGTTGCCCCATCCCCTCCCGGCCTCCCCCATCGCGGGGGAGGTGGGGCTCAGCGCTTTTGGCACTATCGCGCCTCATCCACAGAATGGCACCTCCCCCGCGATGGGGGAGGCTGGGAGGGGGTGACGTTGGGGCACGTCGATACCCCCTCATCCGCGCCCATTCCCTCCATTGTGAACGAGCAACGACAACCCCGCCATCGAACACAATTCTTTGCGCTTGAGCGATCCGGCCGGAGCGATCATAAATCACCCTCCGGTGGTGTCACCGCGTGAGAAGCGAGGCCCCTGCCGGCATGTTCGATATCTTCCATACCGTGTCGAGCTTTCTCGAAAGCTTCCTCAATACGATTTCCGGCAATTTCTGGCTGACCTTCTGGTTCATCTTCGCGGTGGCCATCGGCGAGGCGGTGTTCATCCTCGGGCTCTTCATTCCCTCCACCCCGGTGCTGCTGCTGGCCGGCGGCATCATCGCCGAGGGGCGGCTGCCCTTCTGGGAGGTCTATTTCGCCGCCGTCATCGGCGCCATCATCGGGGACGCGCTCTCCTACGCCATCGGCCATCTGCTCAAGGACACCATCAAGGAGATCTGGCCCTTCCGCCACCACCGCGACCTCATCGCGCGCGGCGAGACCTTCTTCGCCCGCCATGGCGGCAAGGCGGTGTTCATCGGCCGCTTCATCCCCGGGGTGAAGGCGGTGATCCCCGGCGTCGCCGGCATCATGGGCATGCCCTATCGGCGCTTCACCCTCATCAACGTCACCTCGGCCTTCGTCTGGGCCGCCGCCCATATCCTGCCCGGCATGCTGCTCACCGCCTGGCTCAAATCCATCGGCCTGTCGCTGGAGCTGGTCATCGTCTTCGGCACGCTGATCCTGGCGGCGCTGTTCCTGCTCATCCATTATCACCGCCGCATCCTGCTCGCGCTCTCGCCCTTCCTGGGCGGGCTGGGCCGCACCATCCGCCGGCGGCTGGGGGACGGGCCGGCCCATTGAGCCTTGCCCCGCGCCGGCGGCTCCCCACATAATCGGGTGAAAAGGAGAGCTTTCATGAGCCAGACCAGCCAGACCGAACCCATCGTGCTGCGCGAGGACGGGCCGACGCGCGGCCGCTACGTCATCCACCTGGCCCCCGGCCAGGACGCCGAGATGACCTATCGCAAGGCGCCGGACGGCACCATCACCATCGACCATACCGGCGTGCCGCCCCAATTCGAGGGCCGGGGCCTGGCCGCCCGGCTGGTGCAGAAGGCCATCGCCGATGCCCGCGCGGAGGGCTTCCGCATCACCCCGGTCTGCTCCTATGTGGTGGCCCAGTTCCGCCGCCACCCCGAATGGGCCGACCTGCGGGCATAGGGAAACTCGGGCTTGTCGCCCCGGCCTCGAGCCGGGGCCCATCCTGACGTTCGGCCAACCCACCCTTCCCGGCATGGATCCCGGATCAAGCCCGGGATGACATCGGGGTTGGGAAGGGTGCGCGGCCCCCTACCAGCCGTAGCGCACGGCGTCCTGGGTTTCGGCCTTGATGTCCTCCAGCACCTCCCAGGGCACGGTGATGGTGGGCGCGCCATAGGCATAGGCCGACACCTCATAGGGCTGGAACTGGATGACCAGTCCGTAATCGCTGGCAAAGCTCCAGCGCGTGGGATCGACGACGATGTCGGCGATGTCCTCGGGATTTTCCACCTGCAGCCAGGCCCCGTGCTCGGCCTGCAACTGCGCCCAGGCGGCGGCGAGCAATTGCTGCTTCCAGTCCTTGCCGGCGAAAACATCCCCGGCCACCACCTCGCGGTCCTCGGGCACGTAATAATGGATATAGGTCCTGGACCAGTTGCCATGGGCGGCGCCGTGGCCGAACCAGTAGTTGAAATAGTCCAGCGTGATGCGGTTCTGCCCCGCCGTCTCGGCCACGGTGAGGCTGGAATCGGTGTCGGCGGATGCCTGGTAGGTGCCGGTATCGGGATCGATCATGGCCTGGGAGAGCCCGTCGGCGCGGGCATAGACATAGTCGTTGAATTTCTCCGCCCAGGGATCGTCGCTGTCGAGCAGCGGGAACATCAGCTGGTGGCTGGCCACCTTCCAGTAGGAATCGGGATTATCGACCTCGTCGGGATCGGGAATGGCCCCGTAAATGCCCTTGACCAGGAAGCGGTGGCCATCGCGCATGCGGCTTTCTTCCAGCGCCTTGCTGCGGCTTTGCAGCTTTTCGGTGAGACAGGCCACGCCCATCTCGTCATAGGGCCGCTTGCCCGGCGGCGCGGCATCGGGCGTGCAGGCATTCTGCGCGAAATCGAGCCACATGCGCTGGTCGGCCCGCAACAGCTCGACCGACTCCGCCGTCAACCCGCCCAGCGCGGTGGCGAAGCTCTTGGCCAGGATCTCGTCGGCCCGCGACAATTCGGGATTATCGCAGATGGCGTGCTCGAACGGCGTTGTCGCCTTGGCGCAGGAAAAGCTGGCCGCGGCGGCTGGCAGGGCCGCAAGCGGCAGCAGCAGGGCGGCAAGGAGAAGGGCAAGGGGCGCGCGCATGATCGGGTCTCCACAACGGGTAAGGAGAGGCTCACATGCCCCCGCGCCGGCGTCAATCGGCCCGATCAGCCCGCCACCGCGGCGAGGAAATCCCGCGCCGCCAGCACTTCCTCCTGCCGCAAGTCGTGCCCGCCCTCGTGCCAGGCCAGTTCGGCCCGCGCGCCATGGGCGGCGAAATAATCATGCAGGCCCTGGCTGGCCGCCTGCGGCGCCATGGGGTCGCGCCGCCCGGCGGTGATGAGCACCGCCTTGCCGGCAAAATCGGCCTCGGGCGGGGCGAAGGGAATGAGCGGATGCATCAGCACGCTGGCGTCGAACAGGCCGGGCGCGGCGAATTGCACCGAGGCCAGGATATTGGCGCCATTGGAATAGCCCAGCCCGACCACCCTGCGCGCCCGGCCCTCGCCCTTGCGAGTGAGGATGAAATCGCGCATCCGCGCGGTGCGCAGGGCGAGGTCCTCCATGTCATAGACCCCTTCGCCGGTGCGGCGGAAATAGCGCAGCGCCCCGTGCTCGCTGACATCGCCGCGCGGCGCCACGATGCGCGCCCCGGGGAGCAGCTGCCCGGCCAGCCCGAAGAACTGCTGCTCGTCGCCCCCGGTGCCGTGGAAGACGAAAAACAGCGGCGCCTCCGCGCTCGCGCCGGCGGCCTCGGCATAATGATAGGCGCTCATGTCCGTTTCTCCATCGTCGTCCCGCCCCATATCGCCCCGATCCCCCACCCGCACAACCAGCCGCAAACACCACGCAGCGTTGCCGATTGTGGAACAATTGGGGGTTACGAGCCTGCGCCCCCTGGGGTAAAGAGCGCCGCGCATGTTCCGTTCCGGCAAGGCTCCCAATGCAGACCCTCACCCGTTATCTCGCCATCCTGCTGCTGGTCTGCGGCCTCGTCCTGCCGCCCGTGGCGGCCTATATCGCGGTCTATGTCACCATGGCGCTGATGCTGGTGGGGCTGGCCCTGCCCGGCACGGCAGCCGCCCTGCGCCGCCAGCCCTGGCCCCATTTCGCCGTGGGCGCGGCCTATCTGCTGGTGCTGGCGAGCCTGCCTTTCGTCTATCGTGGTCCCGCCGACCTGATGGCGCCCCTGGCGCTGTTGCCGGTGCTTTTCTTTCCCGGCGTACCCAGCCTGCTGGCCCGGCTGGAGCGCGGGTTCTCCATAACCACCATGGCCAGCCTCTGCCTTGCCGGAGCGGCGCTCGGCGTCGGGGCCGGCCTTGTGGAAATGCTCGTCATGCAATCCTTGCGCATCGGCGTGTGGAACAATCCGATCCATTTCGCCAGCATCACCATGCTGCTCGGCTTCACCGCGCTGATCGGGGTGCCGGGCAATGCCTCGCCCTGGCGCCATCTTTATCTGTGCGGCCCGCTGCTGGGGCTAGGGGCGGCCATCCTCTCGGGCTCGCGCGGCCCGATGTTCGCCGCCGGGCTGATGGGCGTGGTCAGCCTGCCGCTGCTCTTCATCTGGTCCCCCCAGGACCGCAGGCGGCTCGCGCTGCTGGCGGCGCTGGCCATTGGCGGCATCGCCGCGCTGTCCCTGCTCGGCCTGTCGCGCTCCGCCTCGGTCATCGAGGCCATCGGCCGCATTCTCGAGAACGGCCTGGCCGGGGCCGGCGACGTCATCCGTTCCGCCATGTACGAAACCGCCATCGCCGCCTTCCGGCAATCCCCGCTCTACGGCCATGGCGTCGGCCAGATGATGCAGGCGGCCATGGCCATGGCGACGCCCGAGCAGCGAGAGCTGATGGCGGGGTATGAAAACCTGCATTCCGACATCGCCAATTTCGCGGTTTTCGCCGGCACGCTTGGACTTCTCGCCTATGGGCTGCTCATCGCCGCGCCGCTGACGCTCCTGCGTTCGAGCCGCGCCATCCGGCTGGGCGCCGTTATTCTCTCCACGGGCTTCTTTGCCCTGGGATTGACAAATGGCATGTTCGGCGTACTGCCCCAGACGGTGCTCTACGCCATGATTTTCGGTTGCTTGACCATGCTGGCTTCCGCCGCGCGCGATACTGTATAGTTTGCATCCGCACCCGCCCGTTCGGGCAATGAAGGAGACTGAGGATATGACCGATACCGGCACAACCCGGGCCCCTTTCGGATTTCTCGACCTGATGGTGCTCATCGCCGAATCCTGGATCGCCCTCGTCCTCATCCCGCTCTGCTTTGCCGCCGCCGCTTTCTTCCTTGTCGGCAAGGCTCCTCCCCTGCAGGAAAGCTATGCCGATGTCGCCGCGCCGCCGGCGTCGATGGCCATCGTGGCGACGACCCCTTTCCTTGAAAAAGTGTTTGCCGACGATCGCGTCGTTTCGGCCCTCGGCCCGCAACTGGAAGAGGTCAAGGCCGCGGGCGCCACCAATTTCCGCCTGGAAACGCTCGGTATCGGCAATGCCACCCGCGTCGCGGCGTCCAGCCGGGACGGTGCCGTCGCCCGGGCGCTCGTCGAGGCCGTCCTCGCCAACCTGCCGCCGGATATCGTTCCGCCCAGCCCATCCGAGCAGCGGCTGCTCAAGCAGATCGAAATCGTCGACCATTCGATCGGGCGGCTGGAGCAGGCCCTCGCCGTGCTCAATGAATCGGGTCAACGCTCCCTTCCCACCCCCCAGGGCAACGCCGCCGGCCCCGACTATCCACAGGCTTATGCCGACGCCGCCATCCGCCTCATCGCCAGCCTTACCGACGCGGAAGCGGATCGCCAGAAGCTCGAAGGGGAGCTGGCCAGAAGTGCCGTTCCTCCGCCGGTCGTGAAAGACCGCAGCCTCAATACGCCGGTGCGCAATGCCGTGATCTTCGCCGCTTTCATCGGCCTGATCCTGGTGCTGGCCGTGCAGTTCTCGCGCGAAAGCCTGCGGCACATGCGCGCCAACCCGGCGGCCCAGGCCAAGCTGGAGCGCATCCGGCGGGCCTTCTGGCCCATGAGGCGCAAGCCGGGCACCTGAATGTCCAGAAAACCATTGCATCCCGACGGAACGCTGGCTAGCCAGCACGAGGGACGTATCCTGACGTCGAATTCGGAAAGGCCATCATGCTGAACAACAAGTCCATCCTGATTACCGGGGGCACCGGCTCTTTCGGCAAGGCATTCGTCAAGACGGTGCTGGAGCGCTTCCCCGAAGTCAGGCGGCTGGTGATCTTTTCCCGCGACGAGCTCAAGCAGTTCGAAATGGCGCAGGTCTTCCCCGAAGGGAAATATCCGGCCATCCGCTATTTCATCGGCGACGTGCGGGACGAGCAGCGCCTGCGCCGCGCGCTCGAAGGCATCGACATCGTGGTGCACGCCGCCGCGCTCAAGCAGGTGCCGGCGGCCGAATACAATCCCTTCGAATGCATCAAGACCAACATCCTGGGCGCCCAGAACCTGATCGAGGCCTGCCTCGACTCCAAGGTGACGCGGGTGGTGGCCCTGTCCACCGACAAGGCCGCCGCACCGATCAACCTGTACGGCGCCACCAAGCTGGCCTCCGACAAGCTCTTCGTGGCCGCCAACAATGTCCGCGGCAATCGCGACCTGCGCTTCAGCGTGGTGCGCTATGGCAATGTCATGGGCAGCCGCGGCTCGGTCATCCCCTTCTTCATCGCTCGCCGCGCCAGCGGCGCCCTGCCGATCACCGACCCCAACATGACCCGCTTCAACATCTCCCTGCAGGAAGGGGTGGACATGGTGCTGTGGTCCATCGAAAACGCCTGGGGCGGCGAGGTGCTGGTGCCCAAGATCCCCTCCTACCGGATCACCGACGTGGCCACCGCCGTGGCCCCCGAATGCCGCCAGGAGATCGTCGGCATTCGCCCCGGCGAAAAGGTGCATGAGGAAATGATTACCGCCAGCGACAGCTTCAACACTGTCGACATGGGCAAATATTACGCCATCCTGCCCGTGGGCGGGCAGTATTCGATCGAGGACTATTGCCACCAGACCGGTGCCCGGGCCGTCGAGCCGGGCTTTGCCTATGACAGCGGCACCAATCCCGATTTTCTCAGCGTCGAGCAGTTGCGCGCGCTCATCGACACCCATGTGGTGGGGCAGTCGATAGATTGACCGGACAGGCCATGGATTTCATCCCCTATAGCTGCCAGACCATCGAGGACGACGACGTGGCCGCCGTTGCTGCCCTGCTGCGGTCCGAATATCTGACGCAGGGGCCCGTAGGCCAGCAGTTCGAGGCCGAATTCGCCCGCCGGCACGAGGTTGGGCACGCCATCTCGGTTTCCAATGCCACCGCCGGGCTGCACATCGCCTGCCTGGCGCTGGGCCTTGGCCCCGGCGACATTGCCTGGACCAGCCCCAACAGCTTCCTGGCCTCGGCCAATTGCGTGCTCTATTGCGGCGCCACCGTCGACTTCATCGATATCGACCCGGCCACGCGCAACATGTCGGTCCCCGCCCTGGCCGCCCGGCTGGAACAGGCCGAAGCCTCCGGCAGGTTGCCCAAGATCGTCATTCCCGTCGATTTCGCCGGCCTGCCCTGCGACCTGCGGGAGATGCGAGCCCTGGCCGACCGCTACGGCTTCGCCATCCTGGAGGATGCCTCCCACGCCACCGGCGCCAGCTATCTCGGCCGCCCCACCGGCAGCCAGTGGGCGGATGCGACGGTGTTCAGCTTTCACGCGGTCAAGATCGTCACCACCGCCGAAGGCGGCATGGTGACGACCCAGGACGATGCTCTTGCGGCAAAACTGCGCAGCCTGCGCTCGCATGGCATGACGCGCGACCCGGCGCTGCTGGAGCGAACGCCGGATGGCCCTTGGTATTACGAGCAGCACGACCTGGGCTATAATTATCGCCTGACCGACATGCAGGCGGCGCTGGGCCTGTCGCAATTGCAGCGCCTCGAGGCCATGCACGCCCGCCGGGCTGCCCTGGCCGACGCCTATGACGCCCTTTTCGCCGACCTGCCGGTGAAGCTGCCGCATCGCAGTCCCGACCGGCAATCGGCCTGGCATCTTTACGCCATCGAAATCGACCGGAGCCGCACCACCGCGGACCGCCGCGCCGTTTTCGAAGCGCTGCGGCGGGCCAATATCGGGGTCAACGTCCATTACATCCCCATCCATACCCAGCCCTATTACGAGCGGCTGGGCTTCGGGCGGCAGGACTTTCCGGCGGCGGTGGCCTATTACGAGCAGGCCATTTCCCTGCCTCTCTTCCCGCGGATGACGCAGGAACAGCAGGACTACGTTGCCCGGACGCTCAAGGCGGCCCTCGATGTCTAGCGCGGGCCTCAAGGTCGCCATCATCCCCGCCCGAGGCGGCAGCAAGCGCATCCCTGGCAAGAACATCAAGGCCTTCGCCGGCAAGCCGATGATCGCCTATGCCATCGAGGCGGCGCTGGCCAGCGGCGTCTTCGATCATGTGATCGTCTCCTCCGACGACGCCGCCATCGCCGACATCGCCCGCGCCACCGGGGCAGAAGTGCCCTTCATGCGCCCGGCGGACCTGTCGGACGACTTCACCCCGACCGTGCCGGTGATCGCCCATGCCATCACCGCCTTCGAGGCGCTGAAGGGCCCGATCGCGCAGGCCTGCTGCATCTATCCCGGCGTGCCGCTCATCGAAGCGGAGGACCTGCGCATGGGGCTGGAGCTGCTCTTGCAGGGCGGCACCGACTACGTATTTCCCGTGGCGCCCTTTCCCGCCGCGATCCAGCGGGCGCTGCGCCGGACCGAGGACGGCACGACCCGCCCCTTCCACCCCGAATATGCCACCACCCGCACCCAGGACCTCGAGCCGGGATTTTATGACGCCGGGCAGTTCTATTGGGGCCTGCGCGACGCCTGGCTCGCCGGACTGACGCTGCACACCCATGGCAAGACCATCGTGCTGCCCGAATGGCGCGTGGTGGACATCGATACGCCCGACGACTGGGACCGGGCCGAGCTGCTGTTCCGCGCCATCAAGGGGGCCGCGTCGGAATGAAGGTGCTGTTCCGTGCCGATGCGTCGCTGACCATCGGCACCGGCCACGTCATGCGATGCCTCACCCTGGCGCGCGTGCTTTCCGGGCAGGGCGCGGAGGTCGCCTTTGCCTGCCGCACCCATCCCGGCAACCTGATCGCCTTCATCGAGGCCGCCGGCTTCCGGACCCATTCCCTGCCCCTTTCCGCACGCAGCGATAGCGAGGGCCCGGTCCACGCCGCCTGGCTGGGCGGACACTGGCAGGATGAAGCCGAGATTCTCGCCGGGCTCGTCGCCGAAACCGGGATCGACTGGCTGGTCATAGACCATTACGGGCTCGATATCCGCTTCGAAACGGCCATGGCCGAAGCGGGCGCGCGCATCATGGTCATCGACGATCTTGCCGACCGCCGGCATGACTGCCGCCTGCTGCTGGACCAGACTTTCGGCCGCGATGAGGCCGATTACCGGCCTCTGGTCCCGGCCGACGCGCGCCTTTTATGCGGGGCGGAATTCGCCCTGTTGCGGCCCGAATTCGCCGCAGCGGCGCCCGCCAGCCTGGCGCGCCGCCGCAGCATGCCGGAGGTTAGCCGGATCCTGGTGACGCTGGGCGGCGTCGATGCCGGCAACGTCACCGGCGCCATTCTCGACGGCCTCGCCGCCACGCCGCTGCCCGGCACGGCGACCATAGAGGTGGTTCTGGGCGCCACCGCCCCCTGGCGCGAGGCCGTGGCGGCCCGCGCCGCCACCATGCCCAACCGGACGCTGGTGCACACCAATGTAACCGACATGGCCGGGCTCATGGTCCGGGCCGACCTGGCAATCGGGGCCGCCGGATCGACGGCCTGGGAGCGTTGCTGCCTGGGCCTGCCCAGCCTGATGGTGGTGATCGCCGACAATCAGCGCTATATCGCCCAGGGCCTTTCCCAGACCGGAGCGGCGATCACGCTGGGCCAGCCCGAAGAGCCCGATTTCGCCGCCCGCCTGCGCGACGCCGTCACAGCCCTGCTCGAATCGCCCGAACGTCTGCTAGCCTTGACGGAGGCGGCGGCGCGGATCACGGATGGCAGCGGGGCCACGCGCGTCGCCCGGGCCATGCTGGAGGTATCCACGCCATGAAGATCGCCATCCTGTGCAGCTCCCCCGCACATCCGGTCAACGCCTGGCTGGAGCGCTGGATCGCCAGCCATGGCGGCCACCATGACATCGCCCTGCTGCGCCGGGTGGAAGAGCTGGAGGGGGGGGATATCCTCTTCCTCATTTCCTGCACCCAATTGGTGTCGCGCGCCCATCGCGCCCGGTTCGCCAATACGCTGGTGATCCATGCCAGCGACCTGCCCAGAGGCAGGGGCTGGAGCCCGCATATCTGGACCATCGCGGAGGGCGGCAAACAGATCACGGTGAGCCTGCTCGAAGCCGAGGACAAGGTGGATTCGGGCGCCATCTGGGCCAAACTCACGCTCGACATTCCCAGTCATTTCCTGGCCGACGAGATCAACGCCGCCCTGTTCGACGCCGAATTGCGGCTGATGGACCGGGCGCTCGAACTCCACGGCACCAACCCCGGAACGCCGCAGGCGCTCGACATCGAGCCCAGCTATTACCGGCAACGCACCCCCGAGGACAGCCGCCTCGACCCCGACAAGTCCATCGCCGAGCAATTCGACCTGATCCGCGTTTGCGATCCTCAACGCTTCCCGGCGTTTTTCGAGCTGCACGGCCACCGCTACAAGCTAACCCTGGAGAAAATCTAGCATGCGCGCCATCACCATCGCGGGCCGCCGCATCGCCGAGGATGCCCCGCCCTACATCATCGCCGAAATGTCGGCCAACCATAATGGCAATATCGACACGGCGCTGGAGATCATCTCGCGGGCCAGGCGGGCCGGCGCCGACGCGGTCAAGATCCAGACCTATACCGCCGATACGCTGACGCTGAAATCGGACCTGCCCGATTTCCAGATCAAGGACGGCCTGTGGGCCGGGCGCACGCTGTACGAACTCTATGAATGGGCCCACACCCCCTGGGACTGGCACAGGACCATGTTCGAGCATGCCCGCAAGGAGGGCATCACCATCTTCAGCTCGCCCTTCGACACCACCGCCATCGACCTGCTCGAGGACCTGGGCGCCCCCGCCTACAAGATCGCCTCCTTCGAGGCGGTCGACCTGCCGCTCATCCGCTATGCGGCCCGCACGGGCAAGCCGATGATTATCTCCACCGGCATGGCCGACGACGAGGAAATCGACGAGGCCATCGATGCGGCGCGCGGCGCCGGCTGCTCCGAACTGGCGATCCTGCACTGCGTTTCGGGCTATCCCTCCCCGGCCGAAGACTACAATCTGCGCACCCTGGCCGACATGAAAGAGCGTTTCGGCGTGGTGACGGGCCTTTCCGATCATACGCTGGACAATGTCACCGCCGCCGCCAGCGTGGCGCTGGGCGCCTCCATCATCGAAAAGCACTTCACGCTCGACCGCAATGGCGGCGGGCCCGACGACAGCTTCTCGCTCGAACCCGAGGACCTCGAGGACCTCTGCCGCTCGGCCAGGACCGCCTGGCAGGCGATGGGCAAGATCGATTATGGCCGCAAGTCCAGCGAGATCGGCAATGTCAAGTTTCGCCGCTCGCTCTATTTCGTCAAGCCGGTCAAGGCCGGCGAGGCGATTCCCCCCGATGCGGTGCGCAGCGTCAGGCCCGGCTTCGGCATCGCCCCCAAGCATCTCGACGCCGTGATCGGGCGCAAGGCCAAGAGCGACATCGCCCCCTTCACCGCCGTCTCCTTCGAGCTTTTCGAGTAACGCCTTGCCCACGCCCCATCCGGTCCTCATCGTTGGAGGCGGCAATATCGCCGGCGGCTTCGACAGCGCCCGCGGCAACGAGGGCCTGCCCCTCACCCATGCCGGGGCCTTTTCGCGCCATCCCGGCTTTCGCCTGGCCGCCTGCATCGAGCCCGATCCGGAGCGGGCCAAGGCCTTCGCCGCCCATTGGTCCATTCCCCGGATGGCGTCGAGTTTTGCCGAGCTGGACGCGCCTGCCGGCGCATTCGATGTCATCAGCATCTGCTCGCCCACCGCGGCCCATGCCCAGGACATCGCCAGCGCCCTGGCCCTCAAGCCGCGCCTCATCTTCTGCGAAAAGCCGGTGAGCCCCGACGTGGACGCAACCGGCGCCGTGGTCGCCGCCTGCGAGGCCGCGGGAGTGACGCTGATGGTCAACCATACCCGGCGCTGGGCGCCCGATATCGGCCAGTTGCGCGCCGACATCGCCGCCCGCGCCTGGGGCAGCCTGCGCTCGGCCACCGGCATCTACAACAAGGGCGTGCTCAACAATGGCAGCCACATGCTCGACCTTCTGAGCTTCCTGGTGGGGCCGCTGACCCCGCTCTGGGCCGGACGGCCGCATTGGGACCACTGGCCGGACGATCCCACCATCGCCGCCGCCCTGGAAGGCCCCGACGGCCTGCCGATCATGCTCAACATCGCCGATGCGCGCGACTACGCCCTTTTCGAGCTGGAGCTGGTGCTGGAGCGCGCCGTCATCCGCATGGAGCAGGGCGGCGGCAGCTGGCACCTGCGACACGCAATCGACAGCCCGACTTTCTCTGGCTACAAGACGCTCGACGCTGGCAGGAACGCGGCTGGTCGCTACGATGCCGCCATGACGGCGGCCATAGCGGAAATCGCCGCCGTGCTCGACACCGGCGCCGAGCCGGCCAGCACCGGCAGGACGGCGTTGGCGACACAGCAATTGTGCCACCGGATCAGACAACTCGCACAGGCTTAAGGCGCCAAGGCTTCAACAGGATCATCCATGAGCAAACAAACCCTCGCCCTGCTTGGCGGCACCCCCGCCATCCCCGCCCCGCTGGCCCCTTTCAGGAGCATCGGCGAGGATGAAGTGACCGCCGCCACCGCCGTTATCCGCACCGGCGTGCTGTCGGCCTATATCGGAGCGCCCGGCGATGGCTTCATGGGCGGCCGGCACGTGCGCGCCTTCGAGCAGAAGGCCGCCGCCCATTTCGGCGTCAAGCACGCCATCGCCGTCAATTCCTGGACGTCCGGGCTCATCGCCGCGGTGGGCGCCATCGGCATCGAGCCGGGCGACGAGATCATCACCACGCCTTGGACCATGGCGGCAACGGCCACGGCGATCCTGCATTTCAACGGCATTCCCGTCTTCGCCGATATCGATCCGGTGAGCTTCAACATCGATCCTCAAAGCGTCGAGAAGCTGATCTCGCCGCGCACCCGCGCCATCATGGCGGTGGACATCTTCGGCCAGTCGGCCGACATGATCGCGCTGCGCGACATCGCCAACCGCCACGGGCTCAAGCTGCTCAGCGACACCGCCCAGGCGCCCGGTGCGCTCTACAACAACCGCTTTGCCGGCACCCTGGCCGATATCGGGGGCTACAGCCTCAATTATCACAAGCATATCCATTCGGGCGAAGGCGGCATCATCGTCACCGAGGACGACCGGCTGGCCGAGCGCATGCGGCTGATCCGCAACCATGCCGAAGCGGTGATCCGCTCCGAGGACCCGGACGAGCTCAACAACATGCTCGGCTACAATTTCCGCCTGGGTGAGATCGAGGCCGCCATTGCCAGCGTGCAGCTCGACAAGCTCGAAGCCCGCGTCGCCAGTCGCCAGCGCGCGGCCGAAAGGCTCAATGCCGGGCTCGCGGGCCTCGACGGCCTCCAGACCCCGGTGGTCTCGGAAGGCTGCACCCATGTCTATTACGTCTATGGTCTCGTGCTCGACGTGGACCGGCTGGGGCTCACGCGCCAGCGCATCCTGGAGGCGTTGCGCGCCGAGGGCGTGGACTGGCTGATGAACGGCTATCAGAACATCCACATGTTCCCCATCTTCCAGAAGAAGATCGCCTATGGCTCCAAGGGCTTCCCCTGGAACCAGCCGTTCGTGTCGCGCGACATCGACTATGGCCGGGGCATCTGCCCGGTGGCCGAGGACCTGCATGAACGCCGCTTCCTCGGGCTCAACCTCTGCATGGGCGAAATGGAAGACGCCGACGTCGACCAGATCGTGGCGGCCTTCACCAAGGTCTGGGCCAATCTGGACGCATTGCGGGGCTGATCCATGCCTTCGGGACCGATATTGAGCGGAGAGAAGGTCCGGTTGCAGCCTTTTTGCGAGGCCGACATCACTCCGGCCTACACATCCTGGCTCAACGATCCCGAAGTGGTGCGCTACTCCAACCAGCGTTTCCGGCGGCACGACGAGGCTTCCTGCCGCGCCTATCTGGCCAGCTTTGCCGGAAGCGCCAATCTCTTCCTGAGCATCCGGCGCCTGGGCGACGGGCAGCCGGTGGGAACCATGACCTGCTATCGCAACACGCATCACGGCACGGCCGATATAGGCATCATGCTGGGCGAGCGGCAATGCTGGGGACAAGGCCTGGGCCTGGACGCCTGGGCCACGCTGATGGGCTGGCTGGCGCTCCAGCCCGGCATGCGCAAGATCACCGGCGGAACGCTGGACGCCAATATCGGCATGCGCAGGATCATGGAGCGCGCCGGCATGCAGCTCGAGGCCACACGCCAGGCGCAGGAAATTCTCGACGGCGAACCCCGGGACATCGTGCTTTATGCCAAATTCGTGGATCGCTGAGCTTGCCCGCCCCCTGGCGGTCGTCTGCCACGACGCAGGCGCGGCCAACATCATCTTCGCCGGCATCCGGGACGCGGAGGGCGATATAAGAGTGCTGGCGCGCGGGCCGGCGCTGCCGCTGGCTCAGGCCAGCCTGCCGCCCGGATGGCTCGTCGCGGAACTGGATATGGCGCTGGAGGGCGCCTCTGGCCTGCTCAGCGGCACCGGCTGGGCCAGCGACATCGAGCACGAGGCCCGGAGCGCCGCCCGCCGACGCGGAATGCACTCCATCGCGGTCATCGACCACTGGGTCAATTACCGCGAGCGCTTCACCCGCCAGGGCGAGGAAATCCTGCCCGATGAAGTCTGGGTGACGGACCCGGAAGCGTTGACCCTGGCCCGCATCATCTTCCCCGGCACGCCCATCAGCCTGCATCCCAACCTCTACCTTGCCAAAGCCGTGGCGAAGATCCCGCCGCCGCCCGCCAGCCCTTCCACGCTGCTCTATGTGCTCGAGCCGGCAAGAAGCACCTGGGGACGGGATCGGCAGGGGGAGTTCCAGGCCCTGGATTTCTTCGTCGAGTGCCTGCCCTCGCTGGCGCTTCCCGACGACCTGCAAATCATTCTGCGCCCCCATCCCTCCGATCCGGCGGGAAAATACGATGCCTGGCTTGCGGCGCATCCGAACCTTGACGCCCGGCTCGACACCAGCCCCGACATCGCAGGCGCAATGGCGCAGGCGCGCTGGGTTGCCGGCTGCGAATCCTTTGCACTCGTGCTAGCGCTGGCAGCGGGCCGGCAGGTATTATGCACCCTGCCGCCCTGGGCGCCGGCCTGCCGGCTGCCCCATGACGGCATCAGGCATCTGAAGCGGAAAGACCGGGCTCCATGAAATATTGCCGCAACTGTCTGCAACCCGATACGCGGCCCAATAGCCGCTTCACCCCTGATGGCCTTTGCCCCGCCTGTGACTATTTCGACCGGCTCAAGGAAACCGACTGGCAGGAGCGTTACGACATTCTCACCGCGCTGCTGCGCAATGCACCACGGCGGCCAGGGCAGATGTTCGACTGCATCATCGGGGTCAGCGGCGGCAAGGACAGTTCGCGCCAGGCGCTCTGGGTACGGGACAAGCTGGGGCTGAAGCCGCTGCTGGTCTGCCTGTCCTATCCGCCCGAGCAGGTGACCGAGCGCGGCACCGACAATATCGCCAACCTCATCGAGCTGGGATTCGACGTGGTCATCTCGGCCCCGGCGCCGCAGACCTGGCAGCGCCTGATGGCCGAATCCTTCGCCCGCTTCACCAACTGGGCCAAGTCCACCGAGCTGGCCCTCTTCAGCTCCGTGCCGCAGATCGCGATCCGCTACGGCATCCCGCTGATCCTGTGGGGAGAAAATCCCGGCCTGCAACTGGGCGATCTCAAGACGCTGGGCAAGACCGGCTATGACGGCAACAATCTGCGCTACATGAACACCCTTTCGGGCGGCGCCGCCGACTGGATGTATGAGGCGGGGGCGACCGAGCGGGAATTGCTGCCCTATCAATATCCCAGCCCCGACGAATTCGAGGCCCATGGATTGCAGATCGTCTATCTGGGCTGGTTCCTGGGCGACTGGTCTCTGGTCAATAACGGCATGTATTCGGCGGCCAACGGGCTCAAGCTGCGCACCGACACGGTGGATCACACGGGCGATCTCAAGGGCGTCACCTCGCTCGACGAGGACTGGGTGACGCTCAACCAGATGATAAAGTTCTATAAATTCGGCTTCGGGCGCGTCACCGACTATGTCAACGAGGAAATCCGCCTCGGCCGCATGACGCGCGAGGCCGGCATCGCCCTGGTCGAGAAATATGACGACGCCTGCTCGCCCGACTATATCGCCAGCTTCTGCGCCTATATCGGCATAACCGTGGAGGCCTTCTGGACGCAGGTTCGCGCCTCGGTCAACCGCGAGCTGTTCGACATCGCCGCCGATGGCCGCATCACCCGCAAGTTCCAGGTCGGGGTGGGCCTGTGAGCGCCCGTCTCGTCGGCATCGTCGATTACGGCATCGGCAATGTCGCCTCCGTGGAACGCTCGCTGCGCATGCTGGGCTTCCGCAGCCGGCTCAGCCACGACCCCGATGTCCTGGATGGCTGCGACGTCATCATCCTGCCCGGCGTCGGCGCCTTTCCCGGCGCCATGGAAGCGCTGCACCGGCATGGCATGACCCATTACCTGCAGGAGCGCGCCGAGGCGGGCAAGCCCATCGTCGGCATCTGCCTGGGCATGCAACTGCTGGCCGACCGCTCTAGCGAAATCCGCCCCACGCCGGGCCTGGCCCTCATTCCGGGCTATGTCGAGCCCTTGCAGGACGCGCGCTGGCATATTGGCTGGAACACGCTGGAAGTTCTCCAGGACGATCCCCTGCTCATGCCCGGCGATGGCCGCTCGCTCTATTTCAACCACTCCTATGTGATGCACACCTCGCCCGAATATTGCATCGGCGTGGCGCGCCTGGGCCAGCCTTTCACCCCGTTCACCGTCGCGGTGCGCCGGGGCAATCTGGTGGGGCTGCAGTTCCATCCGGAAAAAAGCCAGGCGGCGGGGCTGCATATCCTGAAACAGGTGATAGAGGGGCTCGGCCATGCTGGGTAAGCGTCTCATCGGCGTCATCACCGTGCATGGCGGCTGGGCCGTGCAGTCCTTCGGCTATGGCCGCTACCTGCCCCTGGGGCGCCCGGAAGTACTGGCGCGCAATCTCGATCGCTGGGGCGCCGATGAAATCCTGCTCTCCTGCATAGACCGGACCTCTTCCGGCAACGGCCCCGACTACAGGACCATCGAACGGGTGGCGGCGGCCGGGCTGACGACGCCCCTGGTCTATGGCGGCGGCATTGTCCGCAGCCAGGATGGCGTGGCGGCGGTTTCCGCCGGGGCCGACCGCGTGGTCGTGGACGCCATGCTGCGCGACGTGCCCGCGGAGGTGGATGGATTGGCGGAGCGGCTGGGCGCGCAGGCGGTGATCGCCGCCCTGCCCGTCTCATCGGGTCCCCAAGGCCTCCTCCATTATGACTACCGCGCGCGCAACGCCGCGCCCTTTGCCCCGCTCATACTCGACCTGCTGCGATCGGGGGCCATCGCCGAGGCGCTGGTCATCAACTGGCGGGGTGAGGGCGGCACCGGCTTCGACCTCGACCTCATCGAGCGGTTCCCCGATCCGAAAATCCCGCTCATTCCCTTTGGCGGCCTTTCCAACGCCGACCTGCTGCGCACGGTGCTGATGCGCGAGCAGGTGGCGGCGGCCGGCATCGGCAATGCCCTGAGCTATCGGGAACACGCCATTCGCCTTTTGAAGCGGGAACTGGGCGACATCGCCCTGCGCCCCCATTCGTTCAACAGATGGACAGCCAATTGACCGCCCCCGACATTTGCCGCCGCTGCCTCTATCACGCCTCCCACCCCCTCGGGCTCACCATAGACGAGGAGGGCATCTGCTCGGGGTGTCGCGTCCATGAGGAAAAGGACCGGCTGGACTGGGACGCGCGCTGGCGCAGGCTGGAAGAACTGGTGGCGCCCTATCGCAGCCGCAGCGGCGACACCTATGACTGCATCGTGCCGGTTTCGGGAGCCAACGATTCCTATTTTCTCGTTCACCTGGTCAAGGAGCGGCTGGGGCTCAATCCGCTCCTGGTCTCGTACAACAAATATTTCAACACCCCCCTGGGCATCCGCAACCTCGCCAATCTGCGCATCCGCTTCAACTGCGACCTCATTCAGCAGAACGTGAACCCGGTTTCGGTGAAAAAGATCGTCCGGACCACGCTGCGCCGGCTCGGCAGCCTCTATTGGCCCAACCTGGCCGGACAGACGGTTTTCCCGGTGCAGACCGCCGTCAACTACCGCATTCCGCTCATCATCTGGGGCGCCCATCAGGGGGTGGAACAGGTGGGCATGTTCAGCCACGAGCACGAAGCCGAAATGACCCGCCGCTATCGCTGGGACCACGACCTCATGGGCGCGGAGGCGGACGACCTGCTCTCGATTTTCGACACGCTGACCGAAGCCGACATCTGGCAGTATCGCTACCCGGCCGACGCCGACCTGGCCGAGATCGGCGTGCGAGGCATCTACCTGTCCAACTTCGTGCGCTGGGACCCCAAGGCCCAGCACGAGCAGATGATCGCCACCCATGACTACCGCAGCGCCTCGTTCAGCCGCACCTTCGACTGCTACGACCATGTCGATTGCTATAATTTCATGGGCCTGCACGACGTGCTCAAGCTCTACAAGCACGGCTATTCCAAGGTGACCGATCACGCCAGCCGCGAAATCCGCCACGGCCGGCTGACCCGCGACCAGGCAATCGCCCTGGTGCGCCGGCATGAGCAGGCCGAGCCCGAACATGTCGATCTGTTCTGCGACTGGCTGGGCATCGATCCCACCGGCCTGGCCTTCATGATGAACGAGCATCGCAACCCGGCCTTCTGGGAAGAGCAAGCCCCCAGCGACTGGCGTTTCAAAGGCTGGAGCACGCTGGAGGGCGCGGGCGACCCGGCCTCGCCCGAAAGCCTTTTCCGTCCCACCGACCGGCTGAACCGCGGCGAAGCCGACCGCTATGTCACCGTCGGCAAGGGTTATCCGTGAGCGACAGGCCGGGAAACTCCTTTTATCGCAGCGACATCGACGGCCTGCGGGCCCTGGCGATCATTGGCGTCCTCATCTTCCATGCTTTTCCCCAATGGCTGGGCGGGGGATATATCGGCGTCGACGTCTTCTTCGTCATTTCCGGCTTCCTGATCGGCTCCATCCTGTCCCGGGAGCTGGACCAGGGTCGTTTCAGTTACCTCGCTTTCCTGCTGCGCCGCATTCGGCGCCTGCTTCCGGCAATGATCGTGGTGGTGCTGGCAGGCCTGCCCGTGGCCGCCTTTCTCTTCGTTCCCGAGGATTTCGTCAGTTTCTGCCGGCACATGCTGGCGGGGATGCTGTTCTTCCCAAACCTGCTTTTATGGTCGGAAACCGGCTATACCGACCCGGCGGCCGAAACCAAGCCCCTGCTGCATCTGTGGTCGCTGGGCATCGAGGGGCAATTCTACCTGCTCTGGCCACTCGTCCTGCTTCTCGCCTGGCGTCTCGCGCCACGCTATCGCTTCACGTTCATCGCCGTCATCACCGGATGTTCGCTGCTCGCCTGCATCATCTGGACGGCGCATGATGCGGTGGCCGCCTTCTATCTGCCGGTCACGCGCTTCTGGGAGCTGGCCGTCGGCACTCTGGTCGCCCTGCTGCTCCCGCACCTTAGGCTTTCAAACCGCAGCGGAAATGCCCTCTCCATCGCCGGAGCGTCGCTGATCGTCCTCCTGATGGCCTGGTACACCAAGGCGGACGCCTTTCCCGGCTGGCGCGCCATGCTCCCCGTCCTGGGCGCGGCCATGCTCATTGCCGCCGGCCCGCAGACCTGGCTCAGCCGCCGGCTGCTGTCGCATCCCCTGATGGTGACGCTGGGGCTTATCAGCTATCCGCTCTATCTCTGGCATTGGCTGATCCTTACCCTGGGCAAATATGCCAACCTCTATCTCGCCGGCCGCTTTGAGCTTTCCGTCCTCTCCACCATGCTGCTGCTGGGTCTCAGCATCATCCTCGCCTATCTCACGCATCGCTTCATCGAACGTCCCTTCGGGAAGAAGCCTGCCTCGGGCACTCCGATGCACCTGCTCCTTGCCGGCTGGGGCGGAACCATCCTCCTCGCCGGCGGCCTCTGGGCTGCCCTCAATGGGTTGGGCTTCGGGGATGGAACCAAGGACAGCTATCTTGCGCAATTGCAGCGCAAGGACGGCACCTGCTTCGTGGGCGAAAGCCTTTCCGAGTTCAGGCCCGACCTCTGCATCACGCCCGCCGATGGTCGGGTGCGCGTGCTTCTGGTGGGAGATTCCTTCGGCGCCGGCTTCTCGCGCAGCCTCAATGACATGCCGGCGCTCTCGGTCAGCGAGTTCACCGCCAGTTCCTGCCCGTTCAATCCGGGCCTGCTCACCGCGGTTCGCCCGGAAGCCTGCGCCGCCATCAACGCGGAACGGATGCGCCTTATCGAGACGGGTGGCTTCGATATCATTTTCATTGCCTCCTGGTGGGGACAACAGGAACTCGAAGAGCAGATGGAGAACCTGGCCGCAACCATCGACCATATCCTGGCCAGCACGGGCTCACGCATCGTGGTCTATGGCGCCTCGCCGGTCTTCTATTCCCCCGTGCCCGATATCTACCGCCGCAACGTCCGGCATCGCAGCACCGAGTTCACCACCGAAGTGCTCACGATCAATGGCGGGTTGCGCGATGCCGCCCTGGCCCTGCTGCCGAAAAACGACCGGATCCATTACATCGACGCGGTTGCCCTGTTCTGCCCAACCGCAGGCCAGACCTGCGCCTACCGGGACGAAAGGGACCTGTTCTTTATCGACAACAGCCATCTGAGCCTCTATGGGACCGGGAAGGTGCTGGCCAGCGACGGGCTGGCCGATTTCCTGGAAGGCAAGGAGGGAGCGAAAAAATGACACGCCATGTCCTGTGCCTGTCGCGCTCCTATCTGGCCAACCTGCTGCCCGCTTTGGGCAAGCGGCACCCGGATACGCGCTATTTCCACATCGTGCAGACTGATGCCGAGGCCCGCAGCATCGCGGCACAGGGCGGCGAGGTGGTGCTCAATCTCGAGGCGATCGTCCGCGAGGGGCTTTCGGACAGCGCTCCCCTCTGGCAGGAACCCGCCGACATGCGGGCGGTGACGGGATTTTCCTGGTCGGCCATCCAGTCGGATCGATACCTGCCCCATTTCGACCATGCCACGCGGCTCAGGATCGGCGGTCTCCTCGACAAGGCCGTTGGCGATCTCTTCGCCCGCCAGCACTTCGACGCCTTCGTCAGCGAACCGGTGGCGCTCTTCATCACCCATCTGCTGTTTTACTATTGCCGCCGGAACGGCACCCGGCCCCTGCTCTGGGGCAACACGTATTTTCCCGATTACTTCTATTTCGCCGACGCCACCAATATGAGTACGCCCCGCCGCGAAGGGGAGCTGGAAGCGCCGGAAACGGAACGCCTGCGCCAGACGGTGGAGGCCTATGTCGGCGGAGTGGTCGGGGACAAGGCGGGGCCCGCCTATCACTATGCCTTCTCGGGCGTGAAGAACACGCGGCTGGGCTATTTCAAGCAGCGTCGGGGGGAAATGCCGCTGGTGCTCAAGCCGGGCCTCACCAGCATCGGGCTGCAGGCCGCCAGGCTGGGGCGCGCTCTCCTCAAGCGCGCGCTCTTCCCGCGCGGCGCCGATTTCATCACGGCGGGCTCGGTGAGCGAGCATGCCCGCTACATGCGGTCCCTGCTCACCGCGCCGCGCATCTACGACCCCCTGCCCGAAACGCCCTCGGCGGACCATGTGGTCTATCCGCTCCAATACGAACCCGAGGCGTCCCTTCTTTATTACGCCCCGGAAATCGTCAGCCAGACGTCCTTCGTGGAAACCATCCTCAAGGCGCTGCCGCCCGGCAAGCTGCTCTGGGTGAAGGAGCATCCCAACCAGTTCGGCGCGCTGGGCCTCAAGCCCTGGCGCGAGATCCGCAAGCGCCACGCCAATCTGCGCTTCGTGCATGGCCGCCAGAGCGGGCGGGAACTGCTCAAGCGCGCCGGCCTCTGCGTCACCATCAGCTCCACCATGGGTATGGACGCCCTGCTGATCGGCCGGCGGGTGCTGGTGGCGGGCAACGTCTTCTTCCGCCATTTCCCCGGCGCGGTGGCGCTCACCTCCTATGCCCATCTCGGAGAGGCGCTGAACGATCCGGCAAGCTATACCCCCCAGGACGAACGCGCCGCCCTCACCGGGCACCTGATCGATTTCGGCCTCCATGCCTATCGGGGCGACCCCCAGCCTTCCCAGATCCTGTTCGAACCCGACAATCTCGACCTGCTCGTGGCCGCCATAGACAATGAGCTTGCTGGCGGAGAGGCTCACAGCAAGCCGGGCGCTCCGCACCGAGATGGGGGCTCATGAGCGCTTATTTTTTCTGGATGATGCTCGCCTCCGCTCTGGGCTTCGCCAAGATGCTGGCGCTGGCGCAGATCCTGCACCCGGCCAATTTCGGTGCCTATGTCTCACTGTTCGGGCTGGCCACGCTGGCGGGAATGCTGCTGAGCTTCGGCCAGGTCGAGGCGACAACCAAGCACTTTCCCCGCCTTTGGGCGAATGGCCAAAAACAAGAAATCCCCCACCACGCCCGACGCATCGCCCTGTCGCAGACTGCTCGTTTCGTCATTCTGGGCATCATGGCGGCCATTCTGGCAAGCAGCGTAGATTTGGGCTTCGACCCATTTTTCGCGCTGGTCGCGGCAGGCCTGGGACTGGGAACCTCGCTACTGGCCCTGATGGCCTCGATTTTACGTGCCTCGGAAAATATCCGCGCCCTTCAGAATTTTACCGTAGTCCGATCCGTACTGGTCCTGGCAGCCTCCTGCATCGGCGGCTATGCCCTCGGCTGGCAGGGGGCACTCATCGGCGACATCGTTGCCATAACCCTTTCCCTGACCTTTGCCGCCCTGCAAACGCCCACCCTGCTCTCCGCCAACGAAGAAACCTCCGCCACAATCGTCACCGAGCCCATTGAAGCGAGCGGGGGCAAGCGGCTTTACGCCGCCAATATCCTTTCTTCTTCCATTTCCCTTGTCGACCGGTCCTTGGTCAATCTCGCGCTGGGCGCGGCGGCGGCAGGAACCTATGGCGTCATAGCTCTGCTCTACCAGGTGGGGCAGATCACCATGGTTATCCTGACCCAGCGGGTCGGTCCCCTCATCATCAAAGCGCAATTCACCGGCTCCGCGGCAGTAAGCGGGCTAGCGATTTTTCGTAACGCCCTTTTGGGACAGACCATACTGACGCTGGGATTGGTCGTTTGCACGTTCCTGCTGCAATGGATGGACTTCCCACCCGGATTTTTCGAGAAATACGATATTTCGACCCTCGCCATTCTTCTGGCCGGCGGCATCAGCCTCCTGCAGGTCCATCAATTGCTTGAATTCATCCTGATCTCGAAGGATCTCGAGCATGCCGTATTGACCGCAAGCGGAGCGTCAAGCATGGTTTTCATCGTCGGAACCATGCTGGCATGGTGGTCCGGGCTTTCCGTGGAGGGATTCGTGGCGGCAGTCTTCCTGGCGCGCCTCGCTCAGGTCGGCCTGCTCCTCCATGCCATTCTGGCCAATCCCAATGCACGTCCAGTGCCAGCCGATGAGCGCTAGATGCCCGTTCTTGCAGCAATTCTGGTTCTGAGCGTCGCTTTCCCCTATGTGCAGCCGCTGCCCAGCGACAGCTACACCCAGGTCTATCCACTGTTCATCTCCAGCCTGATCCTGCTGCTCACCGGCGCACGTGGCCTGGTCATCGCCCTGCCCTCGGATCGCTTCGCCCTTATCGGGCTGGCGGCGGCTGGGCTGATCGCCTTCATGGTCTCAGCCTATCCGGTCTTTGGGGGACAGGAGCTCAAATATCTCCTCAACTACCTGACCCCGCTGATTATTGCCCCGGCGATCCTGGTCATGGCGCAGGAGCAACGCCGTGCCGTGGATATGACGCTGCGCGCCTCCGCGGCCCTCTGGCTGGGCATTGCCCTGGTGCAATCAGCCTTCTCCCCCGATTTCGCCGCCAGTCTCCTTGGCGTATGGGGCCAACATGTCGGCGACATTGCCGCTTCCGGGCGCGGCGTGGTTGGCCTGGCTCCCGAGCCGACCCACCACGCCTTTCACATGATTAGCCTGGCGGCGGCGCTCGCCTTGATGGGAAGGCCCTTCTGGGCCCTCCTGTGCCTGGGCAGCGCTATCCTGCTGGCGCGCTCGGCCAGCGGCGTCATGGTTCTGGCCCTGGCCCTGCCGCTGGCGGTACTGTTCGGCCGCAGGATCGGCATCATGCTGATCGGCGGCGCCGTGGCCCTTGCCGGGCTTGCTGCCCTGTGGCTGGCGCCCCCGGGTTTTGGCGGCCGCATGGTGGATCTGGCGCGGCAATTCCTCGCCGATCCGGCAAGCATCCTCATGGCCGATTACAGCGTCAACATGCGCCTGGGCGGCATGCTGTCGTCCCTTTTCTGGCAGGCCTCCGAACTCTTCATGCCCCATGGGCTGGCGCTCGACGCCTGGACCGAAGCCCGCCAGGCCATTCTGGGCGGGCACGCCTGGGTCGTCGATCTCAGCGGAAATGGCGCGCCTTCGGGATGGGGCATATTGACCTTCCAGCTCGGCGTGGTGGCCTTTCCCCTGATCGCCGCCCTGCTCTGGCGCTTCTACAGCACGCCGCAAGGCTTTATCGCCCGCTGGGCCGTCTATAGCGTGCCGCTCATCTACCTGTTCCAGTACAATATTTCCGCGCCACAGTTTTCCCTGGTCTATGGATTGTGCATGGCCGTGGCCCTGGCCCCCCGGCTTCCGGTGCCCACCAGGGCGCATCGGCCGGATCTTCTGGCACAGGACTGGAACCGGTTGCGCGCTCTTTCCGGCCAGCCGCCTTCCCGCCTGCGCCCCTGGCACATGCTTTCCCCGCGCTTCCTGCCCAATGTGCTGGTGCGCACGGCCAACAACGCCCACGAAACCGGCCACCCGATCCTGGCCAAGCTCTTCAGCCTGCTCAATTTCGTCGTCTTCAACCTGGAAGTCCCGGCCCGCCTGCGGATCGGCCCGGGTTTGATCCTGCCCCATCCGCAGGGCACCGTGCTCGGCGCCGCCGAAATCGGCAACAATGTCACCATCTTCCATCAGGTGACGCTGGGGGCCCGCGCCGCCGATTTCGGCTACGACCTGGCAACCCGGCCCATCATCGGCGACAATGTGACCATATCGGTGGGGGCGAAAATTCTCGGCCCGATAACCATTGGCGAAGGCGCCACCGTCGGCGCCAATGCCGTGGTGGTCAAGGATGTGGCGCCAGGGGTGACCGTTGTCGGCATTCCGGCAAAGCCGATCGGCGCGGTTCCCGCGCCGGCAAGCTGACGCGGCAGCGCCATCCCGCAAGCAGACAGTCAAGCAAGGAACAAAACATGCGAATCCTGATTACCGGGGGTGGTGGTTTCATTGGCTCGGCCCTGTCCAGAGCCCTGCTCGAACGCGGGCATGAAGTCACCATTCTCGATCCGCTTTCGCCCCAGATCCATGGCGACCTGCCTGCCTATGAGCCGGTACCCGGCACCGTGCTGCGCCGCCTTGACGTCCGCAGCCTGCGGCACAGCCCCGACCTGCTGGATGGCGTCGACGTGGTCTTCCATCTCGCGGCGGAAACCGGCACCGGACAATCGATGTATCGCATCGCCGACTATGTGGACGTCAACGAAATGGGCACCGCCGCCCTGCTCGAAGCCATCGCCCAGGCGTCATCGCGTCCGCGCCGGCTGATCCTGGCCTCGAGCCGCTCCATCTATGGCGAAGGCGCCTATGTCGCCCCCTCCCGGCCCGATCATCTCATCCAGCCCGCCGCGCGCAGCCACGCCCAGCTCCAGCAGCACCAATGGGACTTCACCGACGAAAAGGGAGAAACCCTGGTGCCGGTGCCGACCCCCGAGCATCTGCCGCCCCGCCCGGCCTCGGTCTATGCCGCCACCAAGATGGCCCAGGAAATGCTGGTTTCCAGCGCCTGCCCCGGCCTGGGCGTCACCGCGTCCATCCTGCGCTTCCAGAACGTCTATGGGGAAGGTCAGTCCCTGCAGAACCCCTATACGGGCGTGCTTTCCATTCTCTTCAACCGGGCGCGCCAGGGGCTGGAGATCAATGTTTACGAGGATGGGCGGGAATCGCGCGACTTCGTCCATATCAGCGATATCGTCGCCGCCCTGCTGCTGGTCATGGAGGCCGACACCCCCTCGGGCGCCGTCTATAACGTCGGCTCGGGCGTTCCCACCAGCCTGCTCGAGCTGGCCCAGACCCTGACCGGGCTCGCCGGCTTTTCCGCGCCCATCCGCGTCAGCGGCGATTTCCGCGTCGGGGATATCCGCCACTGCTACGCGGACCTGACCGCCATCCGGCGTGATCTCGGCTTCGAACCCGCCGTCAGCTTTTCGGCAGGACTGGAGCGCTTCATCGGCTGGGCCCGCCATCAGCCCGCCTATCAGGACAAGTCCGAAATCGCCGCAGAGGAGCTGCGCAGCCGGGGCCTGGCAAGCGGGCCGGCCAAGTGAGCGGGCTTTCCCTACGCCGGGGCGATGCCGCCGGCCCGCGCAATGCCCTCGTCATCTGCCCGCGCTTTTTCCAATATCCCGAAAGGATCGCGGCAGAGATGGAGCGAAACGGCCACCGCGTCTGGCTGGCCGATGACCGGCCCGCGCGCGGCACCCTCTACAAGCTGCTGCTGCGCCTTTTCCCCCGCGTCATGGGCAGGCTTTCCGCCTCCGCATTTACCGGCCTGGCCGAAACCCTGGCCGGTACGCATATTGACCAGGTCCTGGTCATCAAGGGCGAAGCCATGACCCCCGCCGCCGTCACGGCGCTGCGGCAGGCTTTTCCCAAGGCTCATTTTTCATATTATCTCTGGGATTCTGTGCGCAATGTCGGCAATGCGCCAGACATCGCGCCGCTATTCGACGCCGTTGCCACATTCGATGCCGAGGAAGCCCGCCGTTTCGGCTGGCGCTATCGCCCGCTCTTTGCCAGCATACCGGCCCAGCCGACGGACGGCGGAACGCAGAAGCTCTATGACTGGAGCTTTATCGGAACCATTCATTCGGACCGCGCCCGCATCATCCGTCGCCTGCGCCATGCCCTGCCGGAGCGGACCAGCTTCGTGTTTGGCTATTTTCCCAGCCCGCTGATCGCCCTGGCTCACCGCCTCAAGGATCCCGCCATCAACGCCGATCCCCCCGGCACCATTTCGCTCGACCCCATGCCCGGCGAACAGACGCGGCAGATCGTGGACCAATCCAGGGCCATCATCGACGTCGAGCACCCCAGGCAGACCGGTCTCACCATGCGCACGGTCGAAACCCTGCTGGCGGGACGCAAGCTCATCACCACCAACCGCCAGGTGCAGCAGAGCGCGCTGTTTCATCCCAGCCGGGTCCACGTCATCGACCGGGAAGCACCGAGCGTCCCCGATGCCTTTTTCGATACGCCCTTCGAGCCGCTGCCGGCGCAGACCGCCGCCGATTACGGGCTGGAGGCCTGGGTGCAGGATCTGGTTCAACTCTCGCCGCCCGACCGTCAATTCTAGCGCCGGACATCCAGGCGCCCTCGAAATACTGCGAGAGCACCGGACATCATTGTCCGGCCGCTTGGCAGCATTTTTCCCGCTGGGAGAACAAGGGGCTTCATGTGCGGCGCTTTAGGAGCTATGGGATGACGCATCGGCCAGCGGGCAAGATTCCATATCCGGGACGGGGAGACACGCGATTTTCGTATTGATCGCCGGTATCGTGGCGGGATTGCTCGCCCTGGCCCTGACGGAGCTCGTCCGCCGCAATGCGGTGCGTCTGCGGCTGGTCCAGGTGCCCAATCACCGCTCGTCCCACACCATTCCCACTCCTGCCGGCGGCGGCGTCGCCATCGCCGTGATCGCCACGCTGGCCGGTCTTGCCGCCGCCTTTTTCGGCCAGGGCGAACTGGCCATCATCGCGGGTTTCGCCGCCGCGCTGGCCCTGGTGGGGTATGCCGACGACGTCCTCGACATCAGCGCCCGCTGGCGCTTTGCCATCCAATTCCTGGTCGTTGCCGGTCTGGTCTGGGTCTTCCAGCCTCCCCTGCCCCTCGAGCCGCCCGCCGCCTGGCTGGCAGGCGCCGCGCTGATCGTCATCGGCGTCTGGTGGATCAATCTTTACAATTTCATGGACGGCATAGACGGCATAGCCGGCAGCCAGGCCATCACTATTCTGGGCTGCGCGCTCTGGCTGACCCATGGCGGCGACCAGCCCCAGGCCATCTGGATCGCCGTCATCATCGGCGCAACCGCCGGTTTCCTCTGGTTCAACTGGCCCCCCGCCCGCATCTTCCTCGGCGATGTCGGCTCCAACTATCTCGCCGTCGTCATCCTGGGCATCGCCCTCCACAGCTGGGCGGCGGGAACCGTCGATCCGGCCAGTTGGGCCATCCTGCCGGCCGCCTTCGTCACCGACGCCACCGTCACCCTGCTGCGCCGCATGCTCACGGGCCAATCCTGGTTCAGCGCGCACCGCTCCCACGCCTATCAGCACCTGTCCCGCCGCTGGGGGCATCGGCCGGTGACGCTGCTCTACCTGGCCTTGACCATTGCCTGGTGCCTGCCCCTGGCGGTATGGACCAATGCCGACCCGAACATCGCCTGGCTGGCGCTGCTGCTGGCCTATTCGCCGCTGCTGGTGTTCGTATTCGTTTCCAAAGCCGGAGAGGCCTGATGTATTCACGGCTCGTCAACATCCTGCAAAGCATGCCGCGCCGGGGCAAGCGCGCTATCCTCATCGGCTTCGATGCAGTGGCCCTGTTCGTTGCCGCCTGGCTGAGCTACGTGCTTCGCCTGGGCACCGGCTTCACCCCTTCGGCAACCCAGTTTGCGATGATGGCGGCCGCCCCGCTCGTGGCCATGCCGGTCTTCCTGCGCTTCGGGCTTTATCGCGCGGTAATCCGCTACCTGCCGGATCGGGCGATCTGGACCGTCATCAAGGCGATGACCCTGGCCACGCTGGCCTGGATGGCCCTGCTCTTCCTCGCCGAAATGTCCCGGCTCGGCACCATGCCGCGCACCGTGCCGCTGCTTTACTGGGCCCTGGGCATCGTCGTGGTGGGCGGCAGCCGCTTCCTGGCCAAGGCCATGCTCTGGGCCCCCATGCATCGAAACCACAAGGGGCGGGAAGTGGCCATCTATGGCGCCGGCTCGGCCGGCACCCAGCTGGCCGCCGCATTGCGGCAGGAGGGTCTGCAATATGTCGCCGGCTTCATTGATGACGACAGACGCCTGCATGGCCGGGATGTCTCGGGCATTCGCGTCTATGGCCCCCAGCAGATCCCCTATCTGATCGAAAATTTCGACATCAAGGAGATTATCGTCTCCATTCCCTCGGCCGGCGCCCCACGCCGCCAGCAGATCGTCGCCGAAATTTCGCGCTATCCCCTCAAGATCCGGACATTGCCCTCCATTTCCGATCTCGCCGCGGGCAAATATCTGGTCAATCAGCTTCGCGAGATCGACATTGACGACCTGTTGGGACGATCCTCCGTACCAGCCGACGAAACGCTGATCGAACCCATGGTGCGCGGTCGGATCATCCTGGTCAGCGGCGCCGGCGGCTCGATCGGCTCGGAGCTGACGCGCCTCATCGCCAAGTGGCGCCCCGCCAAGCTGGTGCTGCTGGAAGCCAACGAATTCGCGCTCTATCAGATCGACCGGCAGTTGCGCAGCCTCGTCTCGGACCTGACCATCGTGCCGGTTCTGGGCTCGGTGACCGATGAATTGCTGGTGCGGCGCGCGCTGGTGGAACACGGGGTCAAGGTGGTCTTCCATGCCGCTGCGCACAAGCATGTGCCGCTGGTGGAGGACAATCCGCTGGAAGGCATTCGCAACAATGTCTTCGGCACGGCCACTATCACCCGCCTGGCCTTTGAATGCGGCGTGGAAAACTTCGTTCTCATCTCCACAGACAAGGCCGTGCGCCCCAGTAACGTCATGGGCGCCACCAAGCGCTGGGCCGAGCTGATCGTGCGCTATTATGGCCGCCTGGCCGAGGCCGAAGGCCAGGGCGCCAAGTTCTGCGCGGTCCGCTTCGGCAACGTGCTCGGCTCCAACGGGTCGGTGGTGCCCCTGTTCAAGGAGCAGATCGCGCGCGGCGGCCCGATCACTCTCACCCATGACGAGATGACCCGCTATTTCATGTCGATCCATGAAGCGGCCGAACTTATCGTCCAGGCCGGGGCGCTCTCCGAGGGAGGCGACATCTTCCTTCTGGAGATGGGCGAGCCGGTGCGCATCCGCGACCTGGCCGAGAACATCATCCATCTTGCCGGCCTCAGCGTGCGGTCCGAGGCCAATCCGCAGGGTGACATCGCCATCGAGGTCATCGGCATGCGCCCCGCTGAAAAGCTCCATGAAGAGCTGTTTTACGACCCCGACCAGGTCAAGCGCACCCGCCACAGCAAGATCCTGCGGGCCAAGCGCACCGAATGGAGCAATCTCGACATCGAGGCAGGCCTGGTCCGTCTCGGCGAGGCGCTTGCAACCCAGGATGCCGATCAGGCTCGCGCCATCCTGTTCGAATCGGCCCGCTAGCCCCTAACCTCCCCCGCCCTGGCCTTCGCCGGGCTTGAGGTAGGTGGCGGCGGCCAGGATGCGCAGGCGGGAGCGGGTGGAGACGTAGCTGATGCGCTTGAGGGCCTGGGCCCAGGCCAGGCCCTGGTCGATCCGCTCGACGCTGGAGAGGCGATGGGCCAGCTCCTGCAGGAGCAGGTGCTTGAAGGCGTCATAGGCGCTTTCGGCGTTTTTCTGGGCGGCAAGCGCCGCCTCCTGCCCATCCTCGCCTTCCGCGGGCAGCACGAGCGTGGCCAGCACCGCATCGAGCAGGGCCTGGCGCAGGGGGCCGCCCAGCGCCGCGTCGGGTGTTTCGGGCGGCAGGGCCAGCAATTCCTCGCCATGCTGGAGCGCCCGCACCAGCTCGGGCAAAGCATGGGCCGCCGCGTCCGAAAAGGGCTGCGCCGTCATGGCCAAATCGACGAAGCGCCGAATTTCCTCGAGCAGCAGCCTTATGCCGCGCCGGCGCGTCGCGGCCGGCCGCGCCGGGCCACCCTCGAGCCGGTCGCGGGCAAATTCCATGCTGAGGCGCAGCGCCCGGCGCGTCTCGTGATAAAGCCCCGAGGCGGCGAGGTCGGGCACGCCGGCAATGGTGGCATCGAGATATTGCGGCCGCGCCAGCTCTTCCTCGGCCGAGACGAAGAGCCGGGACAGCAGCCTGAGCAGCAGCGGCGCCAGCGGCCAGATCAGCACCACGCCCATCAGGTTGAGCAGGGTGTGGAAGGCCGCCAGCACCATGACGTCGTCGGCGGGCAGGCCCGTCCATTTCAGCCCTTGCGCGCACAGCCAGAGATAGAGCGGCAGCATGCAGAAGGCGGCCAGGGCGGCGATGACGCTGAACAGCACCTCGGAAAGCGCCGTGCGCCGCGCCGCCGCCGTCGCCCCCAGCGCCGCGATCACCGCAGGCGAGGTCATGCCGATATTGGCGCCCACGATGATGGCGGCGGCCGGCGCCAGCGAAATGGCGCCGCTGGACACGGCGGTGAGGGTGATGGCCACGGTGGCGCTGGCCGATTGCGTCATCAGGGTGAGCACGACGCCCGAGATCATGAAGGCGGCGAGCCCCAACAGGCTCTGCTCGTCCACCCCCAGCCCGCTGACCGAAAAGTCGAACCCAGCAAAGGCCGATTGCAGGATGCCGATGCCCATGAAGAAGGCGCCGAACCCGGCCAGCGCCCGCCCCAGCCCGGCCAGGCGTTGCCGGTCGCCGGAAAAGAGATTGACCAGCATGCCCAGCCCGATCAGCGGCAGGCCCAGGCCGGTCATGCTGAAGCGCACGCCGGCAACGGCCACCAGCCACCCCGTGGTGGTGGTGCCCACATGGGCGCCGAACACCACCCACACCGCCTGTTGCAGGCTCAGGAAGCCGGCATTGACGAAGCCGAGCATGGAAACGCTGGTCGCCGAGGAGGATTGCACGATGGCGGTGATGACCGCCCCGGCGATGAGGCCGCGCCCCGCCGTACGGGTCCAGCGCCCCAGAATGGTCTTGAGCATCGGCCCGGCGGCCAGCTTCAAGCCGTCGGTCATCATGCCCATGCCGAGAAGGAAAAGGCCGATGCCGCCCAGAAAAGCCGCTATGTCCACGCCGCCGCCCCGTCCCCCGCCATTTCAGCGCGCCACCACCAGAACATCGCAGGCCGCCGCCGACAAGACGCCGCGCGCCACGCTGCCCAGAATCATCTGCGCCGCCGCGTCGCGCCCATGCGTGCCCAGGGCGATGAGATCGACGCGCCGGCTGCGCGCCCGCCGCAGCAGCACCTCGCGCGGCTGGCCATGCACGAGGCGGAGCCGCAGGGGGTCGATCCCGGCAAAGGCGGCCGCCAGCCGTTCGCGCGCCGCCGCCAGCCGCGCTTGGCGATAGCGGGCGATGCTCGCTTCGGGCGTGCCGGCGCGCCGCAGCGCCTGCTCGAAGGACAATGGGGTCTCCACCACATGCAGGTGCTCGACATCGGTTTGCGGCGCCAGCGCCCGCACCGCCTTCGCGGCCGAAAGCGACTGCGCGGACAGGTCGGCGGCCACCACCGCGCGGCGATAGGGCGCCTCCGCCGGGCGCCGCGCCACCAGCACGGGAATGGCGGCGCTCCGAACCAGCCGATCGGCGGTGGAGCCGAAAATCCTCTCGCGCAGGCTGCGGGGCCGGCCGGGGCCGATGACCAGGAGATCGGCCTTTTCCGCCGCGATCAGCCCGGAAAGCACCTCGAAAGGCCGGCCCCAGACGATGCGGCTTTCCACCGCGAGGTCGCCGGCAAGCGCGGCCAGGCGCGCCGCCGCATCCGCTTCGAGAAGGCTCCGGGCGCCCGCCATGTCGAGCCCCTCGGCCTCCCCTGCGGGCGGCGCCTCCAGCACATGCACCAGCACCAGCCTGGCCCCGTGCTGCCCCGCAAGCTGGCGCGCCCGCGCCAGCACCGGCCCATCCGTTCCATCCAGCGCCAGCCCGGCAATGATCGTCTTCATGCCTCACCCTTCCCGATCGCGCCCAAGAAAAACCCCGGCTTCAAGGGGAAGCCGGGGTCAATATAGCCTGCTTTGCAGCAGAATGGTTGCAAGAGCCCGATCTCGCCAAATCCGCCCACAATTTCGGCCACCCCAAAAGGAAAAACCACCGACCGATTTCTCGGTCAGTGGTTTTTTTGGTTGCGGGAGCAGGATTTGAACCTGCGACCTTCAGGTTATGAGCCTGACGAGCTACCGGGCTGCTCCATCCCGCGTCAACCGCACGGGCAAAACCCGTTGCGTGAGGGCTATATAGGGGGTGGAGCCCCAGACCTCAACCCCAAAACGGCTTTATCCGGCGGTTTTTTGACAGGGGAATTTTATGTCAGAAAGCCTGTCTTTTCCGGCCGGATCGGCTAGTTTGCCTCCCATCCTTTCTTCCTGATCCCCGGAACAGCCATGAAACGCAATCCCCTTGGCCGCACCGACCTGCGCGTCACCGAAATCTGCCTGGGCACCATGACCTGGGGCAGCCAGAACACCGAGGCCGAGGGGCACGCCCAGATCGACATGGCGCTGGAGGCCGGCATCAATTTCATGGATACCGCCGAGCTCTATGCCGTGCCCGGCAGCGCGCAGACCTCGGGCCGCACCGAGGAGATCATCGGCTCCTGGCTGGCCCGCACCGGCAAGCGCGACCAGTGGATCATCGCCTCCAAGATCGCCGGGGGCGGCAATAGCTTCATCCGCCAGGGCCGGCGGCCCGACGGCCCCTCCATCCGCGAGGCGCTGGAGGGGAGCCTCCGGCGCCTGCGCACCGACCATATCGACCTCTACCAGATCCACTGGCCCAGCCGCGGCCATTATAATTTCGAGCATTCCTGGAGCTACGCCCCCCACAGGCAGGACACCGCCGACGTCCTCGACAATATCGCCGAGATGCTCGAAACGCTCGACGCGCTGGTCAAGGAGGGCAAGATCGGCCATGTCGGGGTCTCCAACGAGACCACCTGGGGCCTGGCCCAATGGCTGCGCATCGCCGAGGACCGGGGCCTGCCGCGCCTGGTGTCCGTGCAGAACGAATACAATCTCCTGCGCCGCCATTTCGAGCTCGACCTGGCCGAGCTGAGCCATCACGAGGATGTGGGGCTGCTGGTCTATTCGCCGCTGGCCGCCGGCGTGCTGACCGGGAAATACGCCAATGGCGTCACCCCGCCCGGCAGCCGCAAGGACTATCAGAAGAGCTTCTGGCGGCTCAATCCGCAGTCGGAAGCGGCCACCGCCGACTATGTGGCGCTGGCCCGCAGCCACGGGCTCGACCCGGCGCAGATGGCCATCGCCTTCACCCTCACGCGCCCCTTCACCACCTCGGTCATCGTCGGGGCCACCAGCACCGGCCAACTCGCCAACGCCATCGGCGCCCATGAGCTGACGCTGAGCCCGGAGGTTCTGGCCGGGATCGAGGCCATCCACCGCCGCAACGGCCGCCCCATCTGAAGAGGAAGGCGGCGCAAAAGCGCCGCTTTTTTTACCTTCGGCAGGCACAATGGCGGCTCAGCACCACCTGCGGGGCCCCATCTTGTCCACCACGCTTTTCTCCACCCTCTTTCCGCTCATCTGCTACTACGGCTACAACCTGGCCGTATCGCTGGTGGAGCGGGTGCGGCCGTCCCTCTCCACCATCATGAATATCCAGCGCCGCCGCTGGGTGACCAATGCCACCCGGCGCGAAACCCCGTTCGACGCCATCCTGGCGGGCAATCTCATGGGGTCGGTGAGCTTTCTCGCCTCCACCGCCGTGCTGCTGATCCTCGCCGTCTTCGCGGTGTTCGGCCAGGTGCCGGCGCTGATGGAGACGCTCTCCTCGCTCTCGCTGGAGCGCGGCTACACCATGCTGGACCTGCAATTGCATCTGGTGGTGATGCTGGCCATGTTCGTGCTGGCCTTTTTCGCCTTCACCCTGTCGCTGCGCCAGTTCAACCATTTCTGCATCATGCTCGGGGGGCTCGACCACAACGGCACCACCTCCGAGGAGGAGATCGAGGCCATCACCGCGGTCAATGCCCTGGGCGCGCGCAATTTCAACAGCGGCATCCGCGCCTATTATTTTTCCGTCTCCACCGTGGCCTGGTTCGTCTCGGACTGGCTGCCCATCGCGGTGGGTCTGGCCACCATATTGGTGCTGGCGCATCGGGAATTCTTCTCCTCGGCCCATCGCAGCGCCGCCGAGGCCGCGCTTCTGGCCCTGCGCCGGCGCGAGGCCCGCGAGGAGCTCTGAGGGCGGCACATCGCCGCGCCCCCGCCGCGCTTCCCCACCGGGACAATATCTGACATTGACATTCAGCAATTGTCGTCGCTTTATGCGCCCTAGCAAGCGCCACCAGTTATTTTGCCCGCAAATGCTCGTCTGCCAGTGCAACATGATCTCCAGCAAGGAAATCGAGGACATCGTCCTCGACCTGCTGCGCGCCGACCCCTGGCAGCTCGTCGTGCCCGCCAAGGTCTATAGCGAGCTCAACCGCCGCGCCAAATGCGCCGGTTGCGTGCCGAATGTGGTGGACATTATCGTCCGCGTCACCGAAAACTACCACTCGCAGCAAGCCCGGCAGACAGGCGAAGTCCTCGCGCTTCCCGTTGGCCTGGAAAAGCTCAAGCAGCAACGGAGTGGAGTACGTCGTGAAAGGCGAAGCGCAGGTCATCGAGCGGCTTAACGAAGCCCTCTTTCTCGAACTCGGGGCGGTCAACCAGTACTGGGTCCATTATCGTCTGCTCGACGATTGGGGCTACAAGAAGCTGGCCAACAAGGAACGGGCCGAATCCATCGAGGAAATGCACCACGCGGATCGGCTCATCGAGCGCATCATCTTCCTCGAGGGCCATCCCAATCTGCAGCGGGTCGCCCCGCTGCGCATCGGCCAGACCATAAAGGAAGTGCTGGAGGCGGACCTGGCGGGCGAATATGACGCCCGCGCCGCCTACAAGGCCAGCCGCGAATTGTGCGAAGAGCTCGGCGACTATGTCTCCAAGAACCTGTTCGAGGAGCTGCTGGCCGACGAGGAAGGCCATATCGACTTCCTCGAAACCCAGCTCGAGCTGCTCGACAAGATCGGCGTGGAGAAATACGGCCAGCTCAATTCCGCCTCGGCCGACGAAGCCGAGTAAGGGCCCGAACATCCAAAGCCGCCCGGGGCCGCTCCGGGCGGCTTTTTCCTGCCTGGAACAAAGGAAAGCGCCATGAGCTGGCATACCGGCCGCCTGATCGACCACGTGCATCTGCGGGCGCGCAATTTCCTTGTCACCCGCTATTTCTACGAGCAGGTCCTGGCCGTGCTCGGCCACCGCATCGAGCAGCAGGGCAAGGATTGGTTCCAGATCGACGAGCTGTTCGTCGATGCCGCCACGGCCCGCACCCCGCCCACCCATGTGCACCTGGCCTTCCAGGCGCGCGACCGGCAGAGCGTCGACGCCTTCCACAAGGCGGCGCTGGCCGCCGGGGGCGCCGATAACGGCGCGCCGGGCGAGCGGGACTATCATCCCGGCTATTACGCCGCCTTCGTGCTCGATCCTGATGGCAACAATATCGAGGCCGTCTGGCACGGCCCGGTGCGCCGCTCGGCCGAATCGGTGCGGCTGGACCCGGCGTAAGGAGCCGGGACGCACCTCCCCCTATTCGATCGGCTGGAACATGGCGTTGAGCTGGCCCACCACGTGATCCATGCCCGCCCCGCTTTCGGGCGGCTCGGGCGCCACCGCGATATAGGGCACGCCGCTGGGGAAGGCGCCGAACATCTGGAAGAAGGCCACCATGTCGTCCAGCACCGGCATGCGCCAGCGCCACAGCGCGCCCATGGCGATGACCGGCTCCATATGCCCGAAGCCCTCGTAATAGCGCGTCGTCACCCACACCCCGCTCGCCTTGAGCTTTTCGGCGAAATGCTCGGTGTTCTGCATGCGCACGATGGGATCGGAAGTGCCGGTGGCCAGATACATGGGCGGGGTTTCGGCGGTGACCAAATTGATCGGCTGGGTGCCCTGGGGATTGGGTGCCAAGCCAAAAGCCTCCTGCACCTCGCCATATTCGAAGGGATAGAAATCATAGGGCCCGGACAGCGCCGCCACCCCCCTTATGGGCATGGTGACGCCATAATCGCGCAGGAAGGACGGATCGAGCGCCAGCATCACCGCATTATAGGCGCCGGCCGAATGGCCGGCCAGGAACAGGCGGTTGGGATCGCCCCCGTAATTGGCGATATTGTCCTGCACCCAGCGCAGGGCATTGGCGCTGTCCTCGAGGAATTCGGGATAGCGCACTTCGGGCACCAGGCGATAATCGGCGACGACCACGACGAAGCCCCGCGCCGCCAGCGCCCGGCCCACGAATTGATAATCGCCCCTGTCGCCCCGGCTCCAGCCCCCGCCATAGATGAAGAACACCACCGGCGCCGCCGCGCCGCGCGCTTCGGGGGCATAGACGTCGAGCTTATGCCGCTCGCCATCGGCATAGGCGATGGAATCGCCGGCCTTGACCGTGCCGCCATCCATGGCGGTGGGGATGTTGAACGGGTCCATGATCGAGAGCGCCTGGCTCGGCAGCGGCGCGAAGGCCAGGGCCAGCATGGCGAACCCGGCAAGGAAGCGGGAAAGGATCGGCATCGGGCAGTCCGCAAAGGAGGTCTGAATGCATCGGGCTTTGGCCCGGAAAACCGGAGATTTTAAGGCGCCGGAATGGGCGAGGGCAGGCGTTTCCCTTCTTGGGTAACGGCCTGCCCTCTACTTAAGCGCCAACAGGGTGCTCCCAAAGGGTTAACGAGGCCTTAACGCTTGAGCCGGTCGAGCAGGCGCCCGGAGACATGCCCGTCCGGCGCCAGCCCCTTGCTGGTCTGGTAGGCGATGACGGCGGCGCGGGTGCGCGGGCCGATGACGCCATCGGGCGTGCCCACGTCATAGCCGGCCCGGGCCAGCAGGGTCTGCAATTCGGCCCGCTGGTCCTTGGAAAGCGCATAGTCGTTGGCCGGCCAGGGGGTGGCGAAGCTGCCGCCGCCCAATATGCGGTCGGCCAGATGTCCCACCGCCAGCGCATAGCTGTCGGAATTGTTGTAGCGCTTGATGACGTCGAAATTGGGCAGCAGCAGGAAGGCCGGGCCGGCGGCGCCGGCGGGCATATAGAGCCGGCCCACATCACCGGGACGCGGGAAGGCCTTGCCTGAAACCCGCTGGATGCCCAGCGCCTGCCACTGGCTGAGCGGGGCGCGATCGAGCTGGCGGGCGCGGGAAAAATCGAAGCCCGCGGGCAGCTTGACCTCATAGCCCCAGGTCTCACCGGGGCGCCAGCCGAAGCTGTGCAGGTAATTGGCGGTGGAGCCCAGCGCATCGGGCACCGAGTTCCAGATATCCTTCTTGCCGTCGCCATTATAGTCGACCGCATAGCGCATGAAGCTCGAGGGCATGAACTGGGTATGGCCCATGGCCCCGGCCCAGGAGCCGACCATGCGCGCGGGCGTCACATGGCCATCGGAGATGATGCGCAGCGCCGTCAGCAATTCGTCGCGGAAAAAATCGGCCCGGTAGCCCCCTTCGGTGAGGGTGGCCAGGGCATAGATGGTATTCTCCCCGCCCATGAAGCCGCCGAAATTGGTTTCCATGCCCCAGATGGCGAGCACGATTTCGGGCTGCACGCCCCAGCGCTGCTGGGTGCCGGCCAGGGTCTGACGCCACTCGCCGCGCATGGCCTGGCCCTTTTTCGCCTGCGCGTCGGTGACGCGACGGTCGATATATTGCTGCACGGTGGAGGTGAATTCGGGCTGCTTGCGCGTCAGCTCCATCACCTTGGGCGAATAGCTGTAGCCCGAAAAGGCCGCCTCGAAGGCGGCACGGCTGACCCCGCGCGCCTCGGCCTGCGGCCACAATCCGCGCACGAAATCGGCGCTGCTGGCAAAGGCCGGCGCAGCCGTCGACGCGGCCAGGGCAAGAAGGGCAAGGGCGGAAAACCGGCGGAAGCGGGGCCAGGCCCCGGCGCGGGAAATCGACATGATGGGCCTCGCTTTACGCGGATACTGCCGCGCCCCGGCCGGGCCGCCAAAAGCGCGTGGGGCAAATATTAACGCACCCAATTAAGATGCCGTTAAGGCAATGCCCCGCCCCGATCACGATGGCGTCACTCCGCCACCGGCGCGTCCTTGCCCCTTCCCCGGCGCGGCGGGTCCGAGCGCAGCACGCGGCCCGAGGCGCGCGCCTCCCCGCCCTGCACATAGGTGATGTGCGGATAGGGGATCTCGATGCCCTGTTCGGCGAAGACCGCCTTGACCAGCTCGTTATATTTGCGCCCGATGGCCCATTGCTTGCCCGGCAGGGTCTTGATGCGGGCGCGCATGGTCACCGCCGATTCGGCGAAGCCGATAATGCCCTGCATGTCGAGCTCATCGAGGATCTCGTCCTTGTGCGGGGTTTCCATCAGCCGCTCGAAGGCGGTGTTGAGCGCGGCGCGCACCTGGTCGATGTCGCTGTCATAGGCCACCCCGATCTCGGCCACGTGGAAGGAGAAGCCGCGCATCATGTTGCTGACCTGGTCGACCGAGGAAAACGGGATCAGATGCACCGTGCCCGAAAGGTCGCGAATGGTCACCGAGCGGATGGTGAGCTTTTCCACCACGCCCGACTTGTCGCCCACCGCCACCACGTCGCCCTCGTTCATGATGTTCTCGAACTGGATGAAGATGCCGGTGATGATGTCCTGCACCAGCTTCTGGGCGCCGAAACCGATGGCCAGGCCCACCACACCGGCACCGGCGATGAGCGGGGCGATATTGACCCCCACCTGGGCCAGCGCCAGCATCAGCCCGAAAATCACCAGCGCGATGGTGAAGGCGTTCTTGAACAGGTTCAGCAGGGTCTTCTCGCGCGGCGTCGGCGCCTTGCCGATGGTGGTGTTGAGCCGGTATTCGACCCAGGACGCCACCACCACGTGCAGGACGATGCAGACCAGCACGATCAGCGCCGCCGACAGCACCGAACCGGCCAGCTGCTGGCCCGCCTCGCTGCCGATCCAGCCGAGGAAATCGAAGATCGACCAGGCCTGGGCGATGGTCACCACCACCCCGCCGATCACCACCCCATGCACCACCCGCATGACATGGGGCACGAAGGCGTGCAGGCGCGCCTCGAGCAGGGGCAGGCGCTGCTTGATGTCGTCGGGCAGCTTCATGCCGGCGGTGACGGCGCGGGAAATGAAGCTCCCCACCAGCGTGCCGACGAGAATGGCCACCACCGACTGCACCGTGGCGCCCAGCATGAAGGGCAGCGCCTCCTCGGGATTGGTGAACCACACCACCAGGAGCGTCACCAGGTAGAGAATGGCCACCTGGTGCCAGTGCTGGCCCACCAGGCGCAGCACCGGCCCCATGCTGCCCTCGCGCCTTGCGGCCAGCATGTTGAGCCAGTTGCGCACGTCGTCCCGGTTCTGCAGCACGATGACGATGGCGATGGTCACCGCCGCCGCCATCACCATGGCCTGCACCGCCGCGGCGGCGCCGGGGGTGAGATTGGCCGCCAGGAGCGGCGTCACGAAGAAGAAGGTATAGCCCAGAAGCGCGATGATGCGCGCCAGCCAGAACGACCAATAGGCGGCATTGTCGTCCCCCACCGGCAGCAGGCGCAGCTCCTCGTGGCGCGGCGAGAGGATGGTGCGCACCACCAGCTTGCTCAGCTCCACCACCAGGAAGGCGTTGAGCAGCAGCGACTGGTTGATGCCCATGCGCCCGCTCATCGTGCCGGCCAGCAGCAGCGCCAGCACATAGCCGAAGCCCCAGGCCAGCAGCACGGCGCCGAAATCCACCAGCGCCGCCATGGCCGCTCCGAAAAAGCGCGACAGCCAGCCCTTGCCGGCGACGCGCCCGGCAATGACGCGCTGCAGGCGGTTGACCACCAGCCGCAGCAGCATGAACACCCCGACCAGGCCAATGGCCACGGCCAGCACCGCCAGGGCCACGTCGCGCAGCGCGGTGAAATCGGCATCCATGGTGCCGGTGAGCCCATGCTGCAATTCCACGAACACCGAGCCCAGCGAGCGCAGCGTCGTCGAGGCGCCCTCGGCCACCGTCTTGGTATATTCGGCCAGTTGCCGCACGATGCTGAGATCGGGCGGCAGCGCCTCCTCGGCCGGTGCCTCGCTTTCCGCCGCCTTGAGCTTTTCGACCAGGGCCGCGCGCGTCTCGGGATTTTCGATGATGCGCACCAGCTCGCTCAGCCCCGCATCCTCCCCCGCCGGCGCCGCCTCCTGCGCGAAAGCGCCCGGCGACAGCATCAGGAGGAAGACGAGGAGGAAAAAGCGCATGAGCGGCACCCGGGAAAAAGTCGAGGACAGGGAAGCGCGCATCATGGGCCCCCTCTATGGACAGGCTAAGACAAACCGCCTCCATTAGCGCGAGCCGGCGTTAATTTGTTGTTAAGCATAAGCGATCGCGGCCGAAGCGGTTCCCCTCCGGCCTCCGGCGCCTTCTGATACGAACTCCAAATCCGGGCGGAAGCCTGGCGCCGGCCGCCATGCCTGCCCGAGCCGGATCGAACGCCCAAAACACAAAACCCCTCACCGTTTCCGGTGAGGGGTTTTGAATTTCATTTCGACATCTAAAGAGAGATCATACGTTTTTGGCAGACCTTGCAGCGACCTACTCTCCCAAGCCTTGAGACTTAGTACCATTGGCGCAGAGGAATTTGACGGTCGAGTTCGGGATGGGATCGGGTCTTGGGCTCCTCGCAAAAACCACAAGGTCAGCGAAAAACGTATGAGTGAATTCTGGTTTTTTAGGACAACGCTTTCCCATGCAAGAAGCGTTGTCTGGTGTTTCTGAGCCGATCTTTCACAATTCTATGCGGACATAGATTAATGAGAACGATCAAGCCAATCGAGCTATTAGTACCGGTAAGCTTCACACATTGCTGCGCTTCCACACCCGGCCTATCGACGTGGTGGTCTTCCACGGCTCTCAAGGGAATACTCGTTTTGAGGGAGGCTTCCTGCTTAGATGCTTTCAGCAGTTATCCCGTCCGAACTTAGCTACCCTGCAATGCGGCTGGCGCCACAACAGGTCCACCAGAGGTTCGTCCATCCCGGTCCTCTCGTACTAGGGACAGCTCCTCTCAATATTCCAACACCCACGGCAGATAGGGACCGAACTGTCTCACGACGTTCTGAACCCAGCTCACGTACCACTTTAAATGGCGAACAGCCATACCCTTGGGACCTGCTCCAGCCCCAGGATGTGATGAGCCGACATCGAGGTGCCAAACAATGCCGTCGATATGGACTCTTGGGCATTATCAGCCTGTTATCCCCAGCGTACCTTTTATTCGTTGAGCGATGGCCCTTCCACACGGGACCACCGGATCACTATGACCGACTTTCGTCTCTGCTCGACTTGTCAGTCTCGCAGTCAGGCAGGCTTATGCCATTGCACTCGAGGAACGATTTCCGACCGTTCTGAGCCTACCATCGCGCGCCTCCGTTACTCTTTGGGAGGCGACCGCCCCAGTCAAACTACCCACCATACGCGGTCCCGGACACTGTTATGCCGCGGTTAGACATCTATGACGATAAGGGTGGTATCTCATCTTGCGGCTCCACAAGAACTGGCGTCCCTGCTTCAAAGCCTACCACCTATCCTGCACATGCCGACACAAATGCCAGCGTAAAGCTATAGTAAAGGTGCATGGGGTCTTTCCGTCTGACCGCAGGAACCCCGCATCTTCACGGGGAATTCAATTTCGCTGAGTCTATACTGGAGACAGTGGGGAAGTCGTTACGCCATTCGTGCAGGTCGGAACTTACCCGACAAGGAATTTCGCTACCTTAGGACCGTTATAGTTACGGCCGCCGTTTACCGGGGCTTCAATTCAAGGCTTGCACCTCTCCTTTTAACCTTCCGGCACCGGGCAGGCGTCAGACCCTATACGTCGTTTTGCAACTTCGCAGAGCCCTGTGTTTTTGATAAACAGTCGCCACCCCCTCTTCTGTGCCACCTCATACCGGTTGCCCGATACAAGGTCACGCTTATCCCGAAGTTACGCGTGCAATTTGCCGAGTTCCTTCAGTATAGTTCTCTCAAGCGCCTTGGTATACTCTACCAGTCCACCTGTGTCGGTTTAGGGTACGGTCTATAATGGTGGAGCTATTTCCAGGAACCGGCTCACTGCACCCCCAATCCAATAAGGGGATACAGCTCTGCGCGATCCGTCACTACCACCAGGCCCACGAATATTAACGTGGTTCCCATCGTCTACGCATTTCTGCCTCGACTTAGGGGCCGGCTAACCCTGCGCTGATTAGCATTGCGCAGGAACCCTTGGACTTTCGGCGAAAGGGTCTCTCACCCTTTTTGTCGCTACTCATGTCATCATTCGCACTTCCGATACCTCCACCGCCCCTCACAGGTACGGCTTCACTGGCTTACGGAACGCTCCGCTACCGCTTGCACGTAAACGTGCAAACCCTAAGCTTCGGTGCATAGTTTTAGACCCGGTACATCTTCGCCGCAGGATCGCTTGACCAGTGAGCTGTTACGCTATCTTTAAAGGATGGCTGCTTCTAAGCCAACCTCCTGGTTGTCTAAGCAATCCCACATGCTTTCCCACTTAACTATGACTTGGGGACCTTAGCTGTAGGTTAGGGCTGTTTCCCTTTTGACGATGGACCTTAGCACCCACCGTCTGTCTCCCGGATATTACTCTTGGGTATTCGGAGTTTGGTTAGGTTTGGTAAGTCGGTGAGACCCCCTAGCCCATCCAGTGCTCTACCCCCCAAGGTATTCGTCCGAGGCGATACCTAAATATCTTTCGCGGAGAACCAGCTATTTCCAAGTTTGATTGGCCTTTCACCCCTAGGAACAAGTCATCCCCGTAATTTTCAACTTACGTGGGTTCGGCCCTCCAGTAAGTGTTACCTTACCTTCAGCCTGCTCATACCTAGATCACTTGGTTTCGGGTCTAATCCAACTAACTTCACGCCCTATTCAGACTCGCTTTCGCTGCGCCTACACCTAA